>Ga0209652_1000003_pt1 | contig 251651 bp, 274 predicted proteins | sample SaaInl74LU_5_DNA_FD_184641 | JGI IMG/M metagenome (GOLD analysis project Ga0209652, IMG submission 184641) | Marine microbial communities from expanding oxygen minimum zones in the Saanich Inlet - ESP_74LU_5_DNA (SPAdes) (version 2) | ecosystem: Environmental > Aquatic > Marine > Intertidal...
TCCTGCTCCGGTGGACACAATCAGCATTTTATGAACTGAGTGTGTAGCAAAAAACTTGACACACCGAAATATAGCATGGCTATAAACATTGTAGGAATGAGGGTTTAGCGTTGTAGCAAGGACTTATGAGTCCACTGCTCTAACCAACTGAGCTACAGGCCCGAAAACTATTCGTCTAGAAAGTTTTTCAGGTGACTTGATCTTGATGGATGTCTAAGCTTTCTTAAAGCTTTAGCTTCTATCTGACGTATTCTCTCTCTTGTCACGTCAAACTGTTTTCCAACTTCTTCAAGTGTGTGGTCTGTGTTCATGCCAATGCCAAAACGCATCCTAAGAACCTTCGCTTCTCTTGCGGTTAATGTTGAAAGAACATCATCAGTTGCATAGTGAAGGCTGCCTTCTGTTGCATTTTGAAGCGGTGAACGAATCACTGTGTCTTCAATAAAATCACCTAAATTTGAATCTTCGTCATCTCCAATAGGAGTCTCCATAGAGATAGGCTCTTTAGCAATCTTGAGCACTTTCCTGACTTTATCTTCAGGCATATCAAGCTCTTTACTTAACTCTTCAGGTGTTGGCTCTCTTCCCATGTCTTGCATCATCTGGCGAGAGACTCGATTAAGCTTATTAATCGTTTCAATCATGTGCACTGGAATTCTAATTGTTCTTGCTTGGTCAGCAATAGAGCGAGTAATAGCCTGTCTAATCCACCAGGTTGCATAAGTAGAAAATTTATATCCTCTTCTATACTCGAACTTATCTACTGCCTTCATGAGGCCAATGTTGCCTTCTTGAATCAGATCCAAAAATTGCAATCCTCTGTTTGTGTATTTTTTAGCAATTGATATTACCAATCGTAAGTTAGCCTCGACCATGTCTTTTTTCGCACGACGCATCTTGGTTTCGCCCATAGACATAGCTCGATTGATCTCTTTGATATCTTTAATGTTTAGACCCACGCGTTCTTCGAGGGCTTTAATTGATTTTTGTGCAATCACAACGTCTGGTTTGATGTGCTCTAAAGATTTTTTAGAATACTTTTTATTGGTCATCAACGAATCAATCCATTTCACTTTTGTAATATTTTCTTGGAACATTCCAATAAAATCTTTTCTAGGAATTTTTGCAGATTTGACAAAAAGATACTGGATTCTCTTTTCATGCAATCGAAGTTCCGCTAGATCTTTTCTAGCAATAAAGGCCAGGTCTTCAAACATTTTTGGCGAGAATTTTAAGAACTTAAAGATTAAGCTTAATTTAGCAAATTCAGCTTTAGCTTCTTTTGAATGTCTGCCTTTGGATTCAATCACCTTTTGTGTTTTGTTAAATTGACGCTTCAAATTCGTCAAGCGTTTTTGTACTTCAATAAGATCTGGGCCGTTATCAACCTCTTCATCGCTCTCTTCAAGCTGCTTGGCTTTCTCACTACCGGGTCCAGCAGATGGAACTTCTTCCATTTCTTCTAAAAATCCTGTTAGCAACTCGCCTAATTTTTTTTCTTCAAGTTTGACGAGTTCATAGAAATTGATGATGTGTTCAACAATTCCAGGGTAATTAACACTGGATGAAAGAAGATCTCTCATGCCTTCCTCAATTCTTTTGGCAATTTCAATTTCGCCTTCTCTGGTCAATAGGTCTACAGTGCCCATTTCTCTCATGTACATGCGAACAGGATCAGTGGTTCGGCCTGTCTCATTCTCTACAGCTGCCAATGCCTCGGCCGCTTGCTCGAGAGCTATCTCGTCTTGATCATCCGATGAGTCCTCAGATAGCATCAAACTATCTGCATCAGGTGCAGTCTCATGGACTTGGAGACCTAGGTCGTTGATCATGCCGATGATTTCATCTACTTGATCTGGATCAGAAATATCCTCAGGCAGGTGGTCGTTCACATCAGAATAGGTAAGATAGCCTTGCTCTCGGCCCTTCTCAATCAACTCTGCTATTCTTGAACCTTGTTTCTTTAACTTATCCACTCACTGCCTCTTAATAAATATGTTCACTCTATGTGATGCCAAACTTGAGTTTTTCAATCCTGGTTTGAACTTAATTTTTGTAACCAATCTCGATCATCATCTGATATCTCTTCTTTTTTTAAGATGATTTGCTGTAAATCTCTTCGCTCTGCCGATGTAATCGATCTGACATTATACTTGTCTTTCAGAATTTGCTCTCTTTCTTTTTGATTTTTTAACAAAACATTGATGCAATCTTCAATCAATTTTAGGGCATTTTCTTCGGATAAATCGAGCTCTGCAATGACAGCTTGTGAGAAATATCCTTGAATTTGCAAGGATTCAAGAGCCTCCAGTACCCTAGAAGGCTTAATGTCTGGAGTCTGCTTGTAAAGACTAATCACATCAAATAGGAAATTAAACTTAGCATGGGCTCTCAGGCCTTCAAAAATATTTTTCTGCGCAATCGCAGGGTGTTTCAGCAAGGCGCTGAAAATATTAATCAAGGCCTTCACTCGAACAGGCGTAGAAGGTGTGGCCGGAGCTTGATTAGAAGCTTGATTGGGCTTAAATGTTTGCTTCGGAACGTGCATGCTTTTTACATCCATCCCACAAAGTTGGGAAACTTCGTTTGCATAAATCTCTTTGATCACAGCATTATTAATTTTTTGAATGACTGGTATGGCAAAGGCAGCGGCTTGCGATCGACCCTCCAAATTTTCTAAATTAAAATCTTTAACCTTGGATAGAAAATACTCTGATAAAGAAATGGATGCATCAAGTAATTTTTGAAAAGCCTGAAGCCCGAATTCATTGATGTATGAATCTGGGTCATGACTCTCATCAAAAAAAACAAAATGAATATTTACATCTTCCCTGATAATAGGAAAAGTATTTTCCACGGCCTTCCAGGCAGCTTTGCCGCCAGCAAGATCTCCATCAAATGCAAAAAATATTTTATTGGTATAGCGCATAATCTTAGCAACATGACTTGGCGTAACTGCTGTGCCTAGGGTGGCAACAGCATTTTTAATGCCATGCTGATAAAGACCAATAACATCCATATACCCTTCCACCACTATCAAAGAAGAAATCTTCTTTTCTGCTTCTTTCACCTCAAATAACCCAAAGAGCTCATTGGATTTATTAAAAAAGGTGGTTTCAGGAGAGTTTAGATATTTGGGCTCACCTTGATCAATGATCCTTCCCCCCATCGCAATAAACTCACCTTTAATATTACGAATTGGAAAAATGATCCGGCCTCTGAATCTATCGTAGAATTTATTATCCTTATGACTAAAAAGACCAGACGCTTCTAACTCATTTACAGGGATATCTTTGCCTAAATGATTGGCCAGCGCATCCCATTTATCTTCAGCAAAACCAAGGTGGAATTTCTGCGCCGTCTCTCCTGAAATATTTCTATCTTTGAGGTACTGCACTGCTTTTTCTGCGGCCTTTGATTTAAGATTTTTTTGATAAAACATCACGGCCTGCTCCACCAAGCCACTGGGCTTAATCTTATCTTGCTTACCATTTTCGTAGGGCACTTCCAGACCAAGAGAGCTAGCCAGGGTTTCAATCGCATCCACAAAATCTAAATTTTCATACTGCCTAAGAAAATGAATCGCGTTCCCAGACTCCTGACAAACAAAACAGTAAAAAAATTGCTTGTCTTGATTTACAGCCATCGATGGATTGGAATCATCATGAAAAGGACAAAGGCACCAAAAATTTGAGCCTTTTTTGTTGAGCTGCAGTCTTCTGCCAACCACCTCCACAATATCAGATTGATCGATGAGTTGATCAATGAAACTACTAGGAATCGACATTGTGTTCCATCCAGTTATCAAGAAAGATTTTAGCAGCTAGGTCATCTATGCGAGTGAATTTGGAATCAGGCTCAAGAAGCTGCTTGGCCTCAAAAGAGGTCAGTCTTTCATCCACGAGCTCGCAGGCAATTTTTGTCTCTGCTTGTAACTTGATATAAAAATTATTTACTTTCTTCATCATTTCGCTTGGCGTACCGTCCATGTTCAGGGGCTGCCCCACAAGCAAACGATCAGGTTTCCATTCTTCGACCAATTGTACAATGGTCCGCCAAATATCAGGGCCTTCTTGTTGTACATTTAGAATTGTCAGAGGTGAAGAAGTCCTGGTAATCGTCTGGCCAACCGCAACACCAATATGTTTAGTTCCATAATCAAATGCTAGAATTTGCATAATCAGGAGTTTGTAAAATTCCAGTCTCGAACAATTTCTAGCTGCTCATACTGGGAGAGCATCTCGACAGAAAATGGTTGAAACGGCGAAGACTGCCTCAGAATTCTTAGGGCCATACTGTCTAGCGCTAAGTCTCCAGAAGATTGCAATATCTCGGCGGACAACAAGTTCCCCATTGCATCGATAACTGATTTAATTTGCACTCTAAAGTTCCCTTTGGACAGGTTGGAAGATGCAATCTCATAGTAACCAGCCATTTCAATCTTCCGCTGCCAGGCGTTTAGATATACTGCTTCAAAACTATTAAGCGTGGAGTTAGCCTCAAGCCGTCTCACGCTAAACTGAGAATCTGCTTGAAGTGTTACATCTTGAGTAACCAAGGCACCTGATTTGATCTTCTGCTTAGAAGCTGACTCCTCTCCAAAGGATTGGCCTGCCATATCAAATGCTGAGTTTGCAAATTTGACGTTGACGATCGTCTCCTCTTGAAATTTCCAAGGTTGCTGAATGACCACAAAGCTAATGCCAAACAAGACAAATAAATGAAATCCTAGAGAAGCAAATAAAGATTTACGAAAACCCCATCTGTGGATGCGCTGCTTGTAAATTAAAGGCTGCACAATTGTTAAAGGGATTCCAAAAATGTTTGAATGGGATTTTGCTGCGTTTGATTTAAGATTTCTCTTGCCCCTGTAGGGCTCGTAATATTAATTTCTGTTAAGTAACTGCCGATCATATCAATGCCAGCAAAAGTAATGCCCTCTGCGACTAGCAGCGCTCCAATTTCCTCTCCTACTTCCTGCTGAATAGCACTTAATGCTCGCGCTTCGCCTTTGCCGCCTGCTGCAAGATTGCCTTTAAAGCTATCTCCTTGAGGGATTCGTGCCAATGCTACGGGAAATGGTTTCCCATGAATAATTAAAATTCTATAATCACCCTCATAAATCTCTGGCAGAAAATTCTGAACCATAACCATGGTTTGAAAATTGTTAGTTAGCGCTTGAAAAATATCTAGGTCTTCAGAGGATAGATTTTCAAACTTATAAATAGACTCTCCACCCATCCCATCTAAAGGTTTTAAAATAATGATCTGATGCTTGTCCTTAAAATTCAGTAAATCTTCCTTTTTACATATCACTCTTGTATCTGGCATCCATTTACTAAACTGGAGCGCAAATATTTTTTCATTAAATTTTTTCAATGCATCCGGATCATTCATGACCTTTGCGCCCTCTTGCTTAGCTTGAGATAGCAAATGTAGAGCATTCATATAATTCTCATCCACAGGCGGATCTTTGCGCATATATATGAAATTAAACTCATTGAGAGGCCTTAGCCCGTCTAGGGATTGAGCTACTTGAGGTGCTAATAAGGCATCTAGAATTTCAGAGACTTTTGCTTGGGTTATGCCGTCGCTATAAACTAAATCACTCATTTCGCACTGAAATATCTGCCCCTCCTGAACGGCAATTTCTTGCATCCACAGAATAGTTGTATCTTTTTTAGCATTGAGAGCACTTAAGGGATCAGTAATAAATAGTGATGTAGAATTTTTCATGAATTTTCACCGTGTAGTGTGTGCAATTTAGATAATGCAACCAAGGGAGCTGTTTCTGCTCTCAAGACATAGTGCCCAAGCCTAAAACTGGAGAGATTTCTTTTGTCTAACAACAAGCGTTCTTGTGAAGAAAACCCTGATTCTGGGCCTGTAATAAAACTGATCATTTGAGTATCACATTCACGCATGTCTCCCGATAACTTATCAGCAATTGTATCAAGTACAAATACATTCTTAGACTCTGTCTCCTGCAACACATGATCAAGGGCAGTATTTAAGTTATCAAAGTAAAGAATAGATGGTAGGTAATTGCAGCCTGATTGCTCGCAGGCATGAATCACCGCCTCGTCTATTCTGTCATGCAGTTTATCTATATCTTTTTTTACAAGAGATTGATCAAGATGATCGGGTTTGAAAAGAATTAGAGAATTTACGCCTATTTCTACTAATTTTTGCACTAAATAAAATAAATTCTCTTTTTTGATATGGGGAATAATGGCCTGATAAGCTCGATGGTATGGATTAAGCTCTGTGGTGTAATTCTCAACAGTGATAGAAATAGATATTTTAGTAATCTCAAGGATTGTTCCTGTGGCTAAGCCTCCATGGCCATCAAACAATTGTAGTAACTGGCCAGGCTTTACCCTTAATACCTTGGCAAGGTGATGAATTTGTTTTATGTTTGTGCAATAGATGATTGCAGAGCTTAGCTCGGCACATAATATTCTAGGGATTCTCATAATTTCATTATAATCGGTATTTTTCATATGACTCAAACTCACATTATTCTTGTTAGGCACGGCGAAGCAGCTTCTTCATGGTCCGAGCATCATGACCCTGGTCTCAGCGCTGATGGAATTGCTCAGGCTGATAGGGTTAGTAAAACTTTTGGGGAGAAATTTTTATCCTACAAGTTATGTTCTAGCCCTAAAAGCAGAGCCATAGAGACAATGAAACCTATCGCACTAGAACAAGCAAAAGAATTTATTATTCAGGATATTTTTAGCGAGATTCCATCTCACGATATTCAGAGCGAACATAAGCAGCAATGGCTACAGAATATATTTCAATTGCCATTAGAGGAGTTACCTGAATCGGTCAAAGTGTGGAGACAAGATTTAATTCAATGGCTTGAATCCTGCGCTGATAATGCAATTATCACAACGCACTTTATGGTAATTAATGCTTTAGTTTCATATCTCACCAAACAAAATACCATTGCTTACTTTCATCCAGGTTATACCTCTAGAACTGAAATATGGTTAAAAGGTGGCTCATTAATCAAGCTAAAGCTGGGTGATGATAAAAAAACTGTAATTAATTTGTAAATACGGTTGAGCAATTTTTAATCAGCTGTAAACTTTAGTCTTTACGCAGTAAGCGCATAACATGGCTCATAAATCAGATAATAAAAACTCCAAGTCTAAGACCTTAAGCGAACAGGTAAAAAAGGCTATGAGCAAATATTTTAAGGCTTTGGATGACATAGAGCCTGCGAACGTTTATGAGATGGTTATGGGAGAGGTGGAACCAGAGCTCTTAAGGGCTGTGATGAAGTTTGCAAATAATAATCAATCAAAAGCTGCCATCATGCTCGGCCTCAATCGCGCAACATTAAGAAAGAAACTTCAGCACTACAATATCTTCGAAAAACCATGAATCTCATTAAGCCTAAAACAGCATTAATTAGCCTATCAGACAAAACTAATCTCGATGAACTGGTGCAATTTTTATTAGAGCAGAATGTTAAAATGATCTCTACAGGCGGAACCTTCCAAGCCATCAGAAATATTACTGACAAGGTTATTGAGGTGTCTGATTTTACTGGTTTCGAAGAAATGATGGATGGTCGAGTTAAGACCCTCCATCCAAAAATACATGCTGGCATCCTAGCAAGACGGGATAAAGATTTAGAGGTTCTTGCGGATCGTGGTTATGAGGTCATAGATTTAGTTGTTGTTAATCTTTATCCGTTTAAAGAAACTATTGCATCAGATTGTACGTTTGAAGAAGCTATCGAAAAAATTGATATTGGTGGCCCAACGATGATTCGCTCTGCTGCAAAAAACTTTCAAGATGTAGCTGTCATAACAAATCCCGAAGATTATTCCGTCTTGATGTCTGAGTGGTCCGAGCAAGGTGGAATTTCTTATGAGTTCCGTAAGCAGTTATCAAAAAAAGTTTTTGCATTGATGGCAGATTACAACTCAGCCATTGCAGGCTATCTGTCTGAAGGTGCTGCTGAATTACCAGACTATCGTTTTGAACAATCAAGCGCTCTGAGATATGGAGAAAACCCACATCAGTCCGCTAAAATATTAACTTTTTCTGGATTGCAGCATCGCAATATTGCTAACGCTGACATTATTCAAGGCAAAGAACTGTCATACAATAATATTGTTGATGCAGATGCAGCCTGGGAATGTGTTAGAGAGTTTACAGAGCCGGCATGTGTCATCGTTAAACATGCTAATCCCTGTGGAGTTGCTGAAGCACAGTCTTGTTATGATGCGTATGACTTGGCATTTAAAACCGACCCAACGTCTGCCTTTGGTGGCATTATTGCTTTTAATAAACCTGTGGACGACCAGACGGCGGAAGAAATTAATGCTCGGCAATTTGTTGAGGTCGTCTTAGCGCCAAGCTTTTCTGATGGAGCGCTTGCTGCTTTTGCACAAAAGAAAAATATGCGGGTTTTGTGTGTGGATCTAGAGCAAGACAATCCCTACCCTGGAACAATCAAGAAAGTCTCTGGTGGCATCTTAATTCAAAGTGATGATCATTATTCTGTGCCGCTAGCAGACCTAAGATGTGTGACTAAAAGACAGCCTTCTCCAAAGGAAATGAAAGATTTAATGTTTGCTTGGACGGTAGCAAAATTTGTGAAATCTAATGCAATTGTTTATGCAAAGAATCAGCAGACTATCGGCATAGGTGCTGGCCAAATGAGCAGAGTGATCAGTGCAGATATCGCAAACCTCAAAGCAAAAAATGAGGGATTAATTATTGAAGGCGCTGTGATGTCTTCCGATGCCTTCTTCCCATTTAGAGATGGGATCGATAAAGCGGCTGCAAGCGGTATTGCTGCAATTATTCAACCAGGTGGGTCAATTAGAGATGAGGAAGTGATTGCAGCTGCCGATGAAAATAATATTGCCATGGTCTTTACTGCAACGCGCCACTTCCGACATTAAATAAAATCATGCAAGTTCTAGTGATTGGATCGGGTGGCAGAGAGCACGCATTGGCATGGAAAGCGGCTCAAGATCAAGAGGTTATAACTGTGTTTGTTTGCCCTGGTAATGCCGGCACTGCCTTAGAAGACAAGCTAAAAAATATCGAGATCAACTTGAGTGATTTCTTGGCAATAGAAACTTTTTGTATTCTTGAGAACATTGGTCTGGTAATCATTGGTCCAGAGCAGCCGTTGGTAGATGGTCTGTCTGACTTCCTTCAAAGCAAGGGGATTAAAACTTTTGGTCCGTCTCAAGCTGCAGCACAACTTGAAGGTTCAAAAACTTTCTCTAAAGATTTTTTTATTAAGTACGGAATACCCACTGCTGGTTATGCTTCTTTTGATAGCTATGAGTTAGCAATAGCACACATAGAGAATGTTGATTACCCGACCGTCATTAAGGCTGATGGCTTGGCTGCGGGTAAAGGAGTCATAATTTGTGCTGATAAAAATGAAGCTGATGATGCGCTAAAAAATATTTTTCAAGATCAAGCGTTTGGCGAAGCCGGTAACCGGGTGGTAATTGAAGATTTCCTGCAAGGAGAAGAGGCAAGTTTCATTGCGGTTGTTAGCAAAGATAAGATGATCCCCCTTGCCACCAGTCAAGATCATAAAGCGGTTGGGGAAGGTGATATTGGTCTAAATACTGGGGGCATGGGAGCTTATTCCCCGGCACCAATTATTGACTCGCGCATGCATCAAAAAATTATTGATGAAGTCATGATGCCAACTATGAAAGGTCTCATTGATGAAGGTACACCCTACCTGGGTTTTCTTTATGCAGGGCTTATGATTCATCAGGGAGAGCTTAAAGTTCTAGAATTTAATTGCCGATTCGGTGATCCAGAGACTCAGCCAATTCTTCTAAGGTTAAAATCAAGCTTGGTGCAACTATGCTTGCACGCCATTGAAGATCGATTAGAAGCTTATGAATCTCAGTGGGACGAAAGACATTCTTGTGGCGTGGTCATTGCTTCCAAAGGCTATCCAGAAAAATATCTATCCAACCAAGAAGTGCAAATTACAGAATTGCATTCAGAAGACATGAAGTTATTTCATGCTGGCACCACGCTCAAAGATCATCAAGTCATGACCTCTGGCGGGCGAGTCTTTTGTGCAACTGCGCTTGGTATAAATTTAAAAGAAGCCCAGTCTAAGGCTTATGATTTAGTAAACTCCGTATCATTTAATGGTGCTTTTTATAGAAAGGATATTGGATACAAGGGAATTAAATGAGGCTAATCGATAACTTTATTCATGAGTGTGATATTGCGCTAAAAACTCTGTCGTATAAAAAAAGCGGGACAGGCAGGACTTACCCTAGCAGTAAGGGTGCGCACACCCTTACAAAAACAGAAAAAAAATTCTCTGCTCAACTTATGAGGGTTAATCTTGCAGGAGAAGTTGCGGCACAAGCTCTATATAGAGGGCAAGCAATGGTATGCAAGGATGCTGAAATCAAAAAACATTTAATTCAAGCCGGAGAAGAAGAAACCGATCATTTAATTTGGTGTAAGAAACGCTTAGAAGACCTCGACGGCAGGCCATCTATCTTTAATCCTCTTTGGTACGCAGGCTCTTTTACGATTGGCGCCCTCTTTGGAAGCTTGGGTGAAAAAACAAGTTTAGGTTTTGTGGAAGAAACTGAGAAACAAGTAGTCAAACACCTAGAAAAACATTTAGCTCAAGTCTCTCAAAATGATCAAGAAACCATAGATATCTTAAAAACGATGAGAGCCGACGAGGATGAGCATGCAAAAGAAGCCTCAGCTAGCGGAGGAGAGTCGTTGCCGAAGCCCGCAAAAAAAATAATGAGTATTACTGCAAAGGTTATGACTTCAGCCAGCTCTTATATTTAAAAATTATTCCTCATGAGGCTTTCGCCTATCAAAAAAACATTAATATTATTATTTTTTAAATAATTTAGATCATTCTGATTTTTGATGCCTGACTCGGCCACAAAAATATTTTTCTGACTAAAGAGGGTCTTGAGTCTGACTGAATTCTGAAGATCTACCTCAAAGGTTTGTAAATTTCTATTATTGACTCCAATCATTGCATTCTGAAAATGCTCTACTCTCGCCAGTTCATGCTCATCATGAACCTCAATTAAATAGTCGAGCTGTAATTCCTCTGCGAGATTTACAAATGAACTCATCTCAGCATCAGATAAAATGCTGGCGATTAATAAAATACAATCTGCACCAATTAACTTTGCTTCATAGATTTGATACTCGTCAACCATGAAGTCCTTTCTAAGGATAGGAAGAGTGCTCATGGCCTTAACGTCTTTAAGATACTGGATGCTGCCCAAGAAAAAATCTTCTTCAGTGAGAATGGATAAAGCAGCTGCCCCAAACTCTTCATACTCCTTAGCTTTCTGCACAGGGTCAAAATCTTCAGCAATAATTCCCGCGCTAGGTGAGGCTTTTTTTATTTCCGCAATAATTGCTTGATCCTTATTCATGAGACTTGTCTTAAAATTGCCTTTTGGAAGATTCAACTCAGACAGTTGGGATTTAATATTTTCAAGAGGCAAGAGAAGCTTCTGCTTCTCAAGTTTAGCTTTGGTGTTAATGACGATGTCATGAAGAATGCTCATGTGTTATTTGAAACCCTCACATAAGAAGCCAGTTTGTCTGCTGCCGCTCCGTTATTCATTAAGCTCAAAGCAAGGTCCACCCCTTCGGCAATTGAAATGGTTTTACCTGCAACATACAAAGCCGCGCCAGCATTTAAAGCAATCATGTCCTGCACAGCAGATTGCTCTCCTGCAAATGCTTCTCGTACTAATTGAAGACTGTCATTTGCAGATTGTGCAGAAATTTCAGTGAGTTGTGCCAGAGATAAACCAAAGTCTTTTGGAGAAATTTCATAACTGATAATCTTTTTATTTTTGAGCTCCGCAATATACGTCGAGTCAGTGATGGTAATTTCATCCAAGCCATCAAACCCATGAACAATTAATGCATGTTCCATGGACAGGTTTTTAGCAACAGAAGCAAAAGTTGTGACCAGCTCTTTGCTGTAGACACCAAGTACTTGCCTTTTAGCACCACAAGGATTTGTGTGCGGGCCTAATAGATTAAATATTGTTTTCTTCCCGATCCTTTGTCTTGCTGGCATGACATATTTCATGGACTCATGATGCAAAGGTGCAAATAAAAAAATGAAGCCAACCCTTTTAAAAATCTCTGTAAGCTTTTCACGATCATGGCCAATGTTAGCTCCAGCTTCTTGTAAAAAATCTGCGCTGCCAGACTTACTTGAGATTGCTTTATTGCCATGCTTGGTTACTGCTGCGCCGCCTGCAGCTGCGACAAAAGCAGAGGCCGTAGAACAATTAAAGGTGTGCATCCCAGTGCCCCCAGTACCACAGGTATCAATGTGATCACCGTCTCCAATCTGGTAAGTTAAAGATTTGTCTTTCATCACCCTAGCTGCTGCAGTGATTTCCATTTCAGTGATCCCTTTATTATTTAATGCCAAAAGAAATTCTTCGATGGCATCATCTGCAATCTCTCCGGTCATGATGGCTTCAACGCCAGCTTGCATTTCCAGAAATCCTAGGTCTTGTTTATCTCGGACTTGTTGAATCAGGCTCTCAATCATAATGTTAAAAAATTTGCTATTAGTTTTATGCCATAGTTAGTCTCAATAGATTCTGGATGAAATTGAACGCCGTAAATAGGCTTTGTTTTATGTTCAACACCCATAATAATCTCAGGCTTGCCCTGAACGGTGCAAGTAACTCGCAGCTCATCAGGCAAAGTTTTATGGTCGATAATTAAACTGTGATATCTGACAACATCAAAGCTCTCATCAATATTTCGAAAAATACCTTCTCCAGAATGTTGAACTGATGATAGTTTGCCATGGAAGATTTCAGGGGCTTTAATAATGTTTCCTCCAAAAGCTGCTCCAATTGATTGATGCCCCAGACAGACACCCAGCAAAGGGACGGTTGCTGCATGAACTAATTCTACTGAAATTCCAGCCTCATTCGGGGTGCATGGCCCTGGGGAAATCACAATTTTATCTGGGCTAAGAGCCTGAATATCTCCAATGGTAATTTCATCATTTCTAAACACCCTCACTTCATGACCGCACTCGCCAATATAGTGAACCAAGTTGTAGGTAAAAGAGTCATAATTATCAATGACAAGGATCATGAGATCATCTCAATCGCATCTACAAATACTTTAGATTTTTGTTGGCATTCTAACCATTCATTCTCCGGCACTGAGTCAGCTACAATGCCAGCTCCTGCGCCCACATGAATAATTTTATCTTTAATTACAGCTGTTCTAATTGCAATGGCAGTATCAATGTTTCCATTCCATCCAATGTAGCCGATAGCACCTCCATAGATGCCTCTAGAGCTAGGCTCAAGCTCATGAATGATTTCCATTGCTCGAATTTTTGGCGCCCCTGATAGAGTGCCAGCAGGTAGGGACGCTTTTAGAACGTCCAGATAGTGCAAGTCATCTTGCAGCTCTCCAACAACATTAGAAACAATATGCATCACATGAGAATACTTCTCTACCACCATCTTGTCGGTGACTTTAACTGTTCCAATTTTTGAAACCTTGCCGACATCATTTCTACCTAAATCTATCAGCATGAGATGCTCTGCTATTTCTTTTGCATCAGCCAATAACTCTTCTTTGTGTTTCAAATCTTCAGCGTCATCTTGGCCTCTTTTTCTGGTGCCAGCCATAGGTCTCAGGGTCACCTGGCTATCCTCAAGTCTCACTAGAATTTCTGGAGATGCACCTACAATCTGGCATTCATCTAAATCTAAAAAATACATATAGGGAGAGGGATTTAACTGTCGAATAGCTCTGTATAAATCAAAAGGATCGCCAGCAAAATTTGCAGAAAAATCTTGAGCTAGAACAACCTGCATCACATCACCCTCTGCAATGTAATTTTTGATGGTCTGAACTGCCTCAAGGTAGCCGTCTTTAGAGAAGTTAGAGGTAAATTTAAATTGATTTGTGGGCTTTTTAAAATTATTAGATGGTATTTCAATCCCTGGGGTAATCAGTGACTCGATTCCATTAAGTATTTCTTGCGCTTCTTCAAATGATGTGTTCTTTGGGTTAGCATTGAAAATTAGTTGTGTTGATTGATCTAAGTTATCAAATACGATTAATTTCTCCGCTTTGATGAGTAAGATGTCGGGCATATGATCTTGAAACTTTGAGCCTTTTGTCTGCAAACTAGCAATTTTTTTCTCAGCATATTGGGCGCTTTCATAAGCAAAAAATCCAACATACCCACCATAAAATCGAGGCAAATTATCGATTAGAGGAGCTTTGTGTGACATGGTCATCATCTGAACCTCATGCAAAGGATCGTCTGAATGAAAGCGGTCTATTCGCCCATCAATAAAAGTCTCAATTTCATTGCCATAAACCTTGATGTAATCAGAGCAATCTATACCTATGATTGAGTACTGAGCCCATTTCTTACCTCCTTCAACCGACTCAAGTAAAAAAGTATTATGTTGCTTGCCGCTTTTTAGGTATAGCGAAATTGGGGATTCATTGGGCGCATGAATTTGTCTTGCCATGGGAATGACCGAGAAACCCTGTTTCAAAAAATTACTGTACTCTTCTTTTGAGATCATGTTGCTCTTGCTACTTAAAAATTATTGTATTGCCAACGCCAATGCCATTCTCTGCAAACCACCCTTCATTCACTTCTAATGCCATCCTCGCAGGACTAACTGAGCACACCGACTCTTCTGAATATGGCTCCATTGCATAAATCTCTTGAATAGTGCCCTCTCCTGAAAGATAGGCCACACTTAATGACAATGAAGTATCTTTCATCCACATGCATCTTTGTCCACTGGTCTGCCACAAAAAAAGCATGCCCGTATTTTGCTTTAAATCATCAGTGTGCATTAAGCCTTTTCTTCGTAGCTGATCATTGTTTGCAATACTTACAGTCAGAAATTTTTCTGTGCCCGCAAAGGAAATTTCAAGCGCCTCCAGCGAGAGGCCAAGAAAGATGATGGGAAGACTAAGAAATCTTCTGACGAAGTTCTTTGATGGTCTGTACATAGTCAGATGATCCAAAAATTGCTGAGCCCGCCACAAAGACATTTGCGCCTGCTCTTGCTGCGCCTTCAATGGTGTCAAGGTTGATGCCGCCATCCACTTCTAAGAAAATTTGATGGTCTGTTAAAGCAATCATCTCTGAAACTTTCTGAATTTTCTGCAATGTACCTGGAATAAATTTTTGGCCGCCAAACCCAGGATTCACACTCATCAAGAGCACTAAATCAATATCCTGAATTACATTATCAAGCACAGAAGTTGAGGTTGCAGGATTTAAAGCAATTCCCACTTTGCACCCTAGATCTTTAATTAGATCGATGGTTCTGGCTACATGTTTAGTAGCCTCTGGATGGAAACTAATAAGATCTGCGCCTGCTTCTGCAAAACTTTTTGCAATCTCATCAACAGGTTCCACCATTAAATGGACATCGATAAAATCTTGAATCCCTTCATCTCTAAGAGATTTACAAACCATTGGTCCAATAGTTAGGTTAGGAACATAATGATTATCCATCACATCGAAATGAATCCAGTTTGCGCCGGCTTGAATCACTGAGCTAACTTCTTCACCAAGCCGAGCAAAATTTGAAGCTAAAATTGAGGGCGCTATTAAAGTTTTAGGATTTTTCATAGTTTAATTTTCTTCTTTTAAGGAGCGCCTTGCAAGCTCCAATCTTTCAATGGTCCCCACGTCAATCCAGAGAGCTGAATCAGTGTAGCCCGTCACTTTAGACTCCAAAATTAAGGGTTTGAGGATAGTATTCCAAATATCAAATGGCTTCTGGTGATCGATGTAGCCCTGCATAATCTTCGGGTGAAGGACTGACAAACCAGACCATGTAAGATCATTGCGCCCTGTTTGAATGATTACTGTCTCGTTTTCAATTGAAAAATCTCCCTCAGGATTGTGAGGGGGATTGGGCACTCCAATTAAATGAGCATGAGAGGTTTCCATTAAAAGATGGGCATAGTCAATCTCTGAAAAAATATCTGCATTACATAAAATAAAGGGTGCATCTCCAAGGCTCTCCATCGCATTGATCAGGCCACCTCCCGTCCCATAAGGAAACGGCTCCTCTATCACATGAATATTAAAAGACTGGCTATGTTGGGCTAGCTCATCTTTAAGTTGCTGACCTAGATAAGACACATTCACAACAAAATCATCGATGCCAATGGCAGCCAACTTATTCAGCTGATCGACAATTAAGCTATTTTTTCCAACTTTCAGCAGCGGCTTAGGCGTCTGCTGAGTCAGAGGGCTCAATCTTTTGCCAAGGCCTGCTGCAAGAATCATTGCTTTCATAGGGCTGATAATCTTTGGATCAAACGTGGTTGAATTTCTGCAATCATATAATCTCGGCAATCCACATCAGATGGAACCATGGCGATCAAATTGGATAAAATCATAGGCATATCCTTCAGCCTAAAATCCCGATCTTGTTCAAGGAATAATCTGGCTAAAACCCCTAAAATTCTCATATTCCTTTGAATAGCTCCCCATCGCACGATCTCATACCCATAAGCAATATCTTGATTGGAAGTAACTAAAGAACTGAAATGCTCCATTGCCAAACTGATAAAAGATTTATCTGCCGGCAGATAATGATCAACAAGGATGCCGGCTAAATCAATGCCAATGGGGCCCTTGCATAGGTCTTGAAAATCAATGACATGTATCTGGCCAGAGCTAGATAGCATTAAATTTCTTCTTTCAAAATCATAATGGCAGTTAACCCATGGTTGTTGGGTTAGCTGTTCAGACGTGTGCATAATCAAACTTTGTAATGATAGGTTATCAGGCAAGCCTAAAAATTGATTACAAAAGATTGTACAAAATAGCTCCATCTCTCCCCTTAAACCCTCAAGGGTTAATTTTGGAATATCTATCGGTTCAATAGAGTGAATGGCGGCCAGCAAATCAAGGCTTTGAAAGGTTAGTAATTTTGAATTATCGCGTGTTAGCGCAACAAGCAAATCTAAATCCCCCAGATCCTCTTGAATTAAGACGCCTAAATCAGAGGCATGATGAAGAATTTTAGGTGAATTAATTTGATGTGCTTGAAAAATATTTGCAATGGTTTCAAACTTTTGATGACCCCCATATGCGGGGTCTAAATAACATAAAATACAACTAAAACCAGTTGCAGAGAGCCTCCAATACTCTCGTCCACTCGCTTCATTTTTTAAGGGTAAAGCTCTATTGGATGGGTATCCACATCGTGAACCTAAATCCAAGACCTCTGATTCTTTCAAATTAGCTATTTTTTATTTCCTCAGGCAACGGCGTGTCATCCGGCAAGAAGAAGTCAAGGGCAAGCTTATCAAAAGGTACATCTGCGTATTTGGTAAAGTCTCTCACCCCTGCTTCAAATAAAACCAAGTCATCAATGCAAAAATTGCCAGAAAAAGTTTCAGGGTTTTGATTGAAAATTTCATACGCGGCGTCAGCCATAATCTCTGGGGTCCTAGAAATACTCATCAGCTCCTCGCCGCCTAGAATATTCTTGATTGCCGCAGTGGCAATGGCCGTTCTTGGCCATAAACCATTTACAGCAATTTTATCTCCTTTCAACTCTTCGGCCATACCTAAAACACACATACTCATTGTAAATTTTGCCATGGTGTAAGCTAAATGAGGTCCAAACCATTTAGGCTTCATATCCAGGGGAGGTGCTAAATTAAGAATATGGGCATGGCTAGATTTTTTTAAATGAGGAATACAGTACTTGCTCACCAGGAATGTGCCTCGACCATTAATTTGATGCATCAGATCGTAGCGCTTCATATCTGTATCAGGTGTATTAGTCATAGAGATAGCCGATGCATTATTCACACAAATATCAATGCCTCCAAAAGTTGCCACCGTTTCATCAACAGCAGCTCTGACATTTGCCTCATCTCTAACATCTAAAATAATAGGGAGCGCTTCGCCGCCAGCAGCAATAATTTCTTCTGCTGCAGAATAAATCGTTCCAGCAAGCTTTGGATGTGGTTCAGCTGTCTTGGCTGCTAAAACTACTTTTGCGCCATCTTTTGCAGCCCTCTTCCCAATCTCCAGTCCAATACCTCGACTACCGCCTGTAATAAATAATACTTTTCCTTCTAAACTCATCGATTTTCTCCAAAAAAATTTATTGGTTAGCTTGCTTTAAAAATTACAGCTTGTTGTTGCATTTTTAAAATCATTAATGCAAGTTAAAGAGTAATTATATGCCGTTGAGCGGATGACAGCCATGAATGTAGATTTTATTTTTGATTTTGCCAGTCCCAATGCCTACCTTTGTCACAAAGCAATTACTGAGCTTGAAAAGAATCACGAGGTTAAATTTAACTACATCCCTTGTTTGCTGGGTGGAATTTTTAAATTAACTAATAATCAAGCCCCAATGATAGCTTTTGGCGAGATTCCCAATAAAATGAAATACGAATTTGATACAGCTTTCAATAGATTTTTGAAGCAACATCAGATTGAAAATTTTTGTATGAATGAGCATTTTCCTGTGAACACCTTACTCATTCTGCGCGGCGCCATAGTGGCTCAGAAAAATAATTTTTTTGAGTCTTACGTTGACGTGGTGATGATAGGCATGTGGGAGCGATCTTTAAGGCTTGATAATGCAGAAACCTTGCATGAATTGCTGACGCAGTATGATTGCCCTGCTGATTTACTCATCGAGCAAATCTCTAACCCTGAGATTAAAGCTGAACTAATTAATAATACAAATAAGGCAGTAGAAAAAGGTGTCTTTGGTATTCCGTCCTTTTTTATTGACGATGAGTTGTATTTCGGCAAAGAAAGCTTAAGGGAGATTAAAGATATGCTTTTGGAGTCGTCTGAAACTTTTTAGTTTTCCTCTTTTCTAAATTCAAAATAGTACAATTTAGATTCATGAAGAAGATCACTACTTATTGTGTCATTGCGCTTGCAACTATTCCTATACATTTAAGCGCAACTCTGGCTAATCAATTGCCTCAAAGCCAGGTTGTACAGGATGCTTTCCTGGGATGCGCTAACCCAGAATACCCGTTCATAGAAAAACGTTTCTGGCCTACCCAAACCAGTGCTCTTGCGATTGATATTCAATCAAATGGAGTGGTGTTACTTAAAGAAAATGTAGAAATTCCAATCGATGGAGGTGCTCTCAGCGCTCAAAGTGCTAGCTATGATTCTAACAGTCAGTCCGTCCAGGAGATTCAGCAAGGGTCCTTGTATTATTTAGATTCATATTTTCAATTTCAAAGCGGGTCTTTAAATGGGCAATCAAAAAACTTTAGTTTTGTGGATGGTAAAAGTTATTTAGCTCAAAGAAACTTATTGATTGAGTATGAGTCATTAACCGGAGAATTTGGAACTAATCTGCTCTTTAATGATGCGCGTCTTACCTCGTGCCTTGATCCATTATCAGGTTGGCAAATCTCAGGCAAAACGATTGCCATTAATGAGAGCTCCCAGAGAGGCTATGTCAAAGATTTAAGCCTCCACGTGCGGAATAAAAAAGTACTAAAGCTGCCCTACTTTCCTTTTACTACTTCTTCCGAGCGATTGAGTGGATTTCTTGAGCCAGATATAGGGATCACGAGTGATGGCTTGGATCTATATGCCCCTTATTTCTTGGTCCTTTCAGGAAAAAGTGATATTACTATGGCCCCGAGACTCCTCAGAGATAGAGGGGTAGGATTAGAGGTAAATTATCGATATCTGACGCGCGACAACTTAAATAATTATCTCGACCTGATGTATTTTCCAGGCGATAAAAAAGCAAAAAAATACTATGCTTTGAATGATGCAAGGTGGGCCTTTAAATTGAAAGATTCCAGGCAATGGCACAATATTAATGGAGAAATCAACTGGGCTAAATCTTCTGATCCCATGGTCTTGTTAGACTTGCCTTCAAGCTTAACTAGTGTCGCCAACCAACAAGATCACTACCTCCCTCAATCTATTAAAGTTAGCACAAACGTCAATAATCTGAGCATCAGTATTGCAAGGCAAGGCTATCAATCCCTGAACCCATTTCTATCTGGTGGCTACGTTAAAGAGCCAGAAGTTGAATTAGCCTATCAATCTTTTATTGGGCCATTGTTTTATTTTGGAAGAATTCTATATTCGGATTTTGATGCCAATCAGAAGAATTATAATAGTTTTACTGGCTCAACCAACCTCATTACTGGCTCACGAACAGTAGCAGAAATAGGGTCTTCTTCTAGGCATCAAGTTGGAGTCTTAAATATTGCATTAAATGGTTCTGTCATAACAAAAAAATACAGCCTCAACACTACAAGCAATGCGTTAAACTCAAGCACCATCCCCTCGTTCGATGCAACCTTCTCAGCAACTGCAAGGCAGGTAATGCCCCAAGGAGTCTCCCTCATCACTCCCTCACTTTCATACGCAAAAACAAACTATCAAGATCAGTCTCTAGATCCAGTATTTGATCTGCATATAAGAAGCGGCCATTACCTGGGCCTTCGTAATAAAGACATATTTTTTGGTAAAGATAGGGTGGCAGATCAGGAATATGTTCTTGCGCAAATTAAATGGCAAGCGCATTTAAATAATCGGCATCGAGTCTTGTTTCAGCTTACCAAGAAAAATGAACTGCAGGCTAGCAAGGTCTTCAATCAAATGCTTGGGCTTGATCTGAAGCCTGACCAGCGAACTGGTCTGAAGGCACAATGGGACGGCTTGCAAACTAATGCTGTAATAGAGATCAACTATTCACATATAACAAATCAAACAAATTTTATGAATGCTTATTATGAAATTCAACTTCAAGAAACCCAGCTATCTGTCTCTCGAAAATTTAGACGGCAAGTTCCTTTGCTGGGCAGGGTCAATGAGTTAGATTATGGCGAGGTAACCCTGGATCATAATCTTGCTCAAGGCTACAGATTCTTGGCGGGCATTAGCAAAGATCTCTCTAGCAATAAAAACTTAGCTAGTTACTTTGGCATAGGTTATGAAAACTGCTGCGTTGCCTTAAAATTATTTGCATCAGATAAAAGATTATCAAAATATGATTTCTTGAATGCTGTATCTTTAGATGTTGAAGCGCAGGCTTGGGAGAATATGATTTCTATAGAAAACAAAAGTAGAATTAATTTTGAGTTTGAGCTGAAAGGAATTACAGGTTCAAAAACGCAACTAAATAAATTCTTTTCCAGTACCTTTGCTAACTTTTAATTCAGTACAATACCCATTATGAAAAAAAAAATATATCTAATCCTCGTCCTCTTGGTAGCATCACCCCTTAGCGCAAAGGTAGAAACTCTCGACAGAATTGCAATTATTGTAGGAGATGGAGTCGTGCTGGAGTCCCAAGTAACCAGCATGCTAGAAACAATCAAGCAAAGATATGCTGATCAAGGTGCGGCCTTGCCTCCAGCTGAAGTCATGCTTGAACAAGTTCAAGAGAGGTTGATCATTGAGGAATTACAACTACAAATGGGAGTGCAAGCTGGAGTGCGAGTTGGAGATGGGGAGCTCAATCAAGCTTTTGAAGAAATTGCTAATAATAACAACCTATCCTTAGAAGCTTTTATAGAATCTCTTGAAGAACAAGGGGCTTCATATGAAGATCTCCGCACTCAAGTTCGCAAGGAAATGATTATCCAAAGGGTTCAACGAGGAAGGGTGGGCCGGCAAGTAAATATCACAGAGCAAGAACTTGAAGGTTTTTTAGCCACCGAGGGATCGGTAAAAGAGCTATCGCCTGAGTTATTTGTAAGGCAAATTCTTGTGGTAACTGAAAAGCAGGCAAAAGAGATACTCTTAAAAATTGAATCTGATGAAGACTTCGCAGCTCTGGCAAAAGAGTTTTCAACTAATGCCAATGCTGGGTCAGGTGGTGAAATGGGATGGCGAAATCTTGCTGATTTTCCTAGCTTATTCGCCGAAGCTCTTAAGCATCAGAAAAAAGGCTTTATCAGCGAACCTTTAAAAAGTAGTGCAGGGTTTTATATCCTTAAATTAGAAGATAAACGAGGCAACCTAGTGCGATTTGAAGATCAATGGCATGTTCGGCATATCTTGATGATGCCTACAAAGATGAGAGATGAGCAATTCACTAAATCAGAGCTGGAAGAGGTGCGAGTGCGAGCTGAGTCGGGAGAGGACTTTGCATTACTTGCAAAAGAATTCTCTGAGGACCCAGGTTCTGCAAGTCGCGGTGGCGATCTAGACTGGCTGAGCTTAGGCAAAACAGCCAAAGCATTTGAAAACATGATGGTCTCTTCCCCTGTTGAGGAAATTTCTCCAGTCTTTGAATCAGAGTTTGGGTTTCACTTCCTACAAGTACTAGGTAAGAGAACCGAAGATCTTACCGAAGAAGTCATTAAAGATCGTGCGTACGGTATTATCTTTGCCCGTAAGTATGATGAGGAGCTTGAAAATAGCTTGAGAACAACTCGAGCAGAAGCATTTGTTGAGTTCAAAGAATTAGATTGAAGCAAATACTCTACTCTCATGGAGAGCCGGCTGGTATAGGGGTTGATTTAATTTTGCATATTGCAAAATTAAATTTTTGGGATGCAATTAAAGCTCCAATTATTGTTATAGCTGATCTGGCACTTCTAAAAGCTAGGGCGGCTGATCTAAATCTTCAGATACAATTTTTAGAACTCAAGGACCTAACCAAAGCTAAAAAAAATAAAATTGGCTCAATTCAATTTTATTGTGCAGCACCTTGTAAGGATAATATTGCTGGAACATTAAATCCCCATAATGCTGGTTATGTCATTGCTAATTTAAACTTTGCAATACAAGCCGCCCTCAAAAATTCTAAAATTGCTCTAGTAACTGGCCCAATTCAAAAAAGTAATCTGGTTGATGGTGGGTTCAAGAATTTTCAAGGACACACAGAATGGATTCAACAAAAGACTCGTGCAAAACATGCCGTTATGTTGCTGGCTTCCAAAAAAATAAAGGTAGCACTAGCCACAACTCATATCCCCCTGTCAGAAGTTGCTAAAAATATTAAAAAAGCCAGATTAATTAATATTATTAGGATTGTTGAGGAGGGGCTAAAGAAGAAGTTTAATATTAAGAACCCTAAAATTCGAGTACTTGGCTTAAACCCACATGCCGGTGAAAGCGGCAAAATTGGCCAAGAGGAAATAAAGATTATTGCGCCTGCTGTTGAAGCCTGTAAAGCGAAAGGAATTAATGTGTTGGGCCCAATCTCTGCAGATACGGCGTTTAATAAAGCTCTTTTAAAAGATACTGATGCGTATATTGCAATGTTTCATGACCAAGCGCTGCCCGTGCTTAAAGCATTGAGCTTTGGAGAGGCGATCAATACAACTCTAGGCATTCCAATCATTAGAACCTCTGTTGACCATGGAACGGCTCTCGAAATAGCAGGCAAAGCGAAGCCATTGCTTGGCTCCCTCAAAGAAGCGATTGTTCAAGCTGAAATCCAGCTCAGATGAGTGATAGAAGCCACCGACGAAAATTAGGTCAAAACTACCTGATAGATCCTGTCATTCTTTTTGAAATAGAGAGAGCCATTAACCCGCAGATGCAAGATACTTTTTTTGAGATTGGTCCTGGAACTGGCGCTCTTACCAAGTCACTGATCGGCGAAGAAATAAAAATTATTGCCATGGACCTAGATGAAGATAATATCAAGTCTCTTCAAAAAAAATTTTCCCATGCCAACCATGAATTTATCCACGGTGACATCCTCCATGCACCACTAGATTTCTTATCTAAAAAGATTCATAGGGTGGTAGGCAACCTTCCATATAATATTTCTACACAAATAATACTAAAATTAATTCACTTCACTCCGTATATTGCTGATATCCATTTTTTAGTGCAAAGGGAGGTTGCTCATCGAGTTTGCTCTTCTCATGGCAGTAAAAACTGGGGAAGATTGGGGGTAAAAATTGGAGCATTTTTTCAAAGCACTGCTTTATTTAATGTGCCCCCTGAAGCTTTTGATATCAAGCCAAAAGTTCAATCTACTCTCATCAGGCTCATCCCTCGCAAAGCTCCTCAAATAAAATTAGAACAATATCAAGATTTCTCGACCTTTGTAGATACTGCCTTTGCAAACAAACGGAAGAACATCAACAATAACTTAAAAAAATTACCAATAAACTTGGAAAAACTAAATATTAACCCATTAGCAAGAGCTGAGGAGCTTTCATTGGATGAGTTTATGGTCATGTTTAAAGCAACTCTTGTGTAACATGAGCACTTATGTAGTTGGTGATGTGCATGGTTGTTACAGTCAATTTTGCAGGCTATTAGATAAAATTAATTACAACCCTGTCAAAGATAAAATTATCTTAACTGGTGATTTGGTGAATCGAGGCAATGAATCTTTGACCATGATTAATTTTTGCATGGATAACCCAGGGATTAAAACTGTTCTAGGGAACCATGATCTATATCTTCTGTATTTACTATCAATCAATAAAGGCAAAGGAAAGTTAAAAAAAATTATTAAGGCTAAAAACCATAAAAAAATATATCAATGGCTCCTGAGCAAGCCACTATTTATTAAAGAAAAAGATTTGAAATCAGGCAATACTTTTTTTATAACCCATGCTGGAATCCCTGAAATATGGTCGCCTAATAAGGCGCAAAAATTAGCCAAAGAAACATCAGAAGCTTTAAAGAAAAATCCAAGCAAATTTCTCGAATCAATGTGGGGCAATAATCCAAGAACCTGGAGCGATAGTCTTGAGGGATCAGAGCGATATCGGGTGATTGTCAACTATTTAACCCGTATGAGATTTATTAACTCTTCGGCCACCCTAGATTTAAAAAATACTAGTGCGGCTAGTTCAAACAATTTCAAACCATGGTTTCAATACGACTCTAAAAGATATCTCGATAAAAAATACTACTATATTTTTGGTCACTGGGCAGCGCTAAATGGCAAAACCCACAGCGAACATTTTATAGGTTTGGATACTGGCTGTGTGTGGAAGGGAAAACTCACAGCCGTGCGTTTAGAAGATTTAAAAAAAATTTCAGTGAAGTATTAAAATGGAAGTGTATGAAGTGGGAGGTTGTGTTCGCGATGAATTAATGGGTGTCAAGCCCAAGGATAGGGACTGGGTTGTGGTAAATTCTAGCCCTGGTGAGATGGAGAAAAAGGGATTTAAACCTATCGGCAAAGATTTTCCTGTCTTTCTTCATCCCGCCACGAATGAAGAATATGCTTTAGCTCGGACAGAAAAGAAATCTGGCATAGGGTATAAAGATTTTATCTTTTATTTTGATAAAAATGTTACCTTGGAAGAAGACCTTCAAAGGCGCGATCTCACAATTAATGCCATAGCCAAAGATGCAAATGGTTTGATTATTGATCCATTTGGGGGCATACGGGATATTAAAGAGAAGATATTTCGTCATACATCTAGTGCCTTTGCTGAAGATCCTTTAAGAGCTCTGCGACTCGCAAGATTTAAATCATACCCTCATCTTAGTGAATTCATAACATCAACAAAAACAACAAAGCTAATTCAAGATATTGTCCTTTCTGGTGAGCTCTCATCCCTGTCGGCTGATAGAGTTTGGATGGAGGTGAGCAAAGCTCTGTCCAATCTGAACGCTGAAAAATTTTTTGAAAGCTTGTTAGAGCATGGGCTGCTCAAGCCTTGGTTTATAGGGCTAGAAGCAGTCAGCCAAGATGGTTCTTGCCCAGAACATAAATGGGCAGAAATTCAGAGAGTAAATAATTTTTCACTTTGCAAAGAGCTTCCTATACCCAACTCTTTTAAGAGAGCGGTTGATTTATTGCAATTAATTTTAAGACTCATTCAATGCTCGGAATTTGATGGCAAGCTCAGGCTGATTGAAAGTTTAAATTTTCCAAGAAATAATCAAGAGCTTGAAGCATTATTTAATTTACCGGCCTTTCAAGAGCACGTAAAAATTTTAAGAGCAATTCAAAATGCTGTGCTCAATATTGATTTTACTCAACTAGCAGATATTCCTAATCATGCAGTATCGGAAAAAAAACAATTCCTTTATTATGAAGCTCTGAAATCTATCATATGAATAAAGTTATTTTAATTACGGGCGCTGCCAAAAGAATTGGCAAAGAGATTGCTAAAGAGTTTTTTCGCGGCGGTGCAAACGTTATTATTCATTTTAACCGCTCTGAGAGAGATGCCGTTTATTTGTGCGATGAGCTCAATGCTATCAGAGAAAACAGTGCTGTATCTATTCAAGCAAACTTAGATCGCTCCAATGAGATAGAGTTACTTGCACAGAATGCCTTGGCAGCTTTTGGAAGAATTGATGGCCTAGTAAACAATGCCTCGACCTTTTACCCAACCCCAATGGGAAGCTTCACCACTCAAGACTGGGATGCCTTAATGGGCAGTAATTTAAAAGCACCATTATTTTTAATTCAAGAGTTGTGCCAGGAGCTAAAAAAACAATCTGGTTTTATCATTAACGTGACGGACATTAATATTCATCGCTCTATTTCAAATCATTCGATTTATCTTGCTGCAAAATCTGGGCTAAGTAGTATCACCCAATCACTTGCAAAAGATTTAGCCCCTGAGATTCGAGTAAATGCAATTGCGCCAGGCGCAATACTAGAGCCGCCTCATAAAACATGGACAGATGAAGAAAAAAATAATATCTTGAAGGCCGTGCCTTTAAAAAAAATGGGGACAGAGAGTGATATAGCAAAAGCTGCTTTGTTCTTAGCTGAGGCTCAATACATCACTGGGCAAACTCTAAATATAGATGGAGGGAAATCACTCTAATGGAAACAAAGAATCACGATGTCATTTTCTCTGGAACTAAAGACGTTGCAGAAAACTTAAAATTTGATGAGTCTAAACTACAAGAATGGCTTGGGGATAAAATCCCTGGGACTGGAAAAATTCTTCAAGTCTCTCAATTTAAAGGCGGGCAATCAAACCCTACTTATAAAATTTTAACTGAAAAGAAAAATTTTGTGCTTAGAAGAAAGCCTCCTGGGGAACTTCTTAAGTCAGCTCATGCAGTTGATCGAGAGTATAAAGTAATCACCGCCCTTCAAAATACAGAAGTTCCTGTTCCAAAAACTTATGGCTTATGTGAAGACCGGGATGTCATAGGCACTGAATTTTTTGTGATGGATTTTCTAGACGGGAATATTTATTGGGATCTTATGCTGGCAGATAAATCTCCGGCGGAAAGACGATCCATTTATCTCAGTAAAAATAAAGTTATCGCTGAGCTACACAAAGTGAACTATCAAGCGGTGGGTCTTTCAGATTACGGAAAGCCTGGGAACTATGTAGCCAGACAGGTCTCTCGTTGGACTAAGCAGTATCTTGCCTCCCAAACCGAAGAAATCCCAGCAATGAATCGATTGATTGATTGGCTGCCAAACAACATACCTGATGATGATGAAACATGTATTGTCCATGGAGATTACCGCTTGGATAATATGGTCTTTAATGAAGGTAATAACGTCATGGGCGTCTTGGACTGGGAACTTTCAACTCTCGGGCATCCTGTGGCAGATTTTAACTATCATTGCATTAGCTGGCGTAATATTCCTCAGCTGGCTGATGAAAAGTTCTGCAAAGAATATGGTATTCCTAGTGAGAAAGAGTATCGAGAAATGTACTCTGAAACAACGGGGAAAGATCTCTCCAGTAACTGGGAATTTTATTATATTTTTAATATCTTTAAACTTGCTGGGATCTTACAAGGCATCATTGGCAGAGTGAGAGATGGTACTGCTGCAAGTAAACATGCTGAAGATCGCGCAAATCAGGTAACACCTCTTGCTGAAGCAGCCTGGGCTTTGGTCGAGCAAAATTATAGATAAGAAAGTTTAGATTAATTCTTGAAGGGGCTCTGATACAAATTGATACTTGTGAATCTCTTCACTTTCAAAAATGATTTCATCGGTATCGTTGATCTGTAAAATAATATCAATGTCTAATGTTCGAGCGCTGAATTTAGGTGCGTGCCTGTTCCGCCCTGCTGAGTTTTCAATCTCTTTGAGCTGCTGATTTAGAATATTAAAATTCATCTCACTGCTCCCAGCAACCACTAGGTTTAAAAAATCATCACCCTCAAAACCTTCCGCCGCAGTTTGATGGGTCGAAGAAATCTCAAGATCAAAGAGAAGATTGTGTAACTCCTCAATAGCAAATTTAAGGTTGTCTGGGGCGTTGATGTTGCTCCCTAGCGATAGAAAATACTTCATCATTATCGATGGATGATAATGCCGACATCATCAGCATGCCTGAGAGCTCCAGGCTTGGAAACTCTAAGCCTCAAAGAGGAAACTCCATGTTCCTTTTTTACTAATGCCGCGATGCCTTCTGCAAGGGTTTCTTGGAGTTGAAAGCTAGATGATTCAACGTATGCGATAATCGCTTTAGTAATGGCTTTGTAATCAAAGGTATCTTCGATAGCATCAGTTTCTGCAGCTTTTTTAGAGTTGAGTGCTATCTCTAAATCAATGCTAATTTCCTGCCGAACCTTTCTCTCCCAGCCAAAAATACCAATAATTGCTTGAACTTTAAGATTGCTAATATAGATTCTATCTTCCATCACTTATGCAGCCCCAAAGGCCATCTTGGCCTGGCGCACGAAACTAGGCTGTAGGTTGCTTCATGGGCTTTCAAACTTCCAAGATAGGCGATCATTGCAGCATTATCTGTGCAATGGGCTAATGGTGGGTACAAAACATTAATGTTTAATCCTGCCTTTAAATCTGAGATTTTATCTCTTAGCATTTTATTTGCAGCCACTCCGCCAGCTAAAATAATTGATTCCCTTCCAGTGCCCTCAAGAGCTTTGGAAATTTTTTTAACTAAAACTTCAGTTGCGGCATGCTGAAATGATGCTGCAATATCAGCTTGAATTTCTGAAGTCATTTCTGTTAGATCTTGAGCAGCATAGAGCACTGCTGTTTTTAGGCCGCTAAAACTAAAATCATAATCTGAGCTGTGCAGCATGGGTTGTGGAAAATTAAATTTCTTTGGGTCGCCGTGCTTTGCAATTTTTTCAATTTCAGGGCCTCCGGGATAGCCAAGACCGATAAGCTTTGCAACTTTATCAAAAGCCTCTCCTACTGCATCATCCCTCGACTGCCCTAAAATTTTATATTCATTCAGACCCTGAACATCAATGATCAGCGAATGTCCTCCAGAAACAAGTAGCGTTAAAAATGGGAACTCTACCTGCTCTCCACCCAAGAAAGGTGCCATCAAGTGTGCCTCAAGATGGTTAACAGGAATCAAAGGTTTGTTCAGAGCAATCGCCAAGCCTTGCGCAAAATTTTCTCCAATTAAAAGCGCTCCCAAAAGACCAGGACCAGCTGTATAAGCTATATGATCTATTGATTCTGGATCAATTGAGCCTAAAGCATGCTTATAAATTTGAATAATTTTTTTGCAGTGGTCCCTAGAAGCTAGCTCAGGTATCACTCCACCATACTCACTATGCAAGTCAATTTGCGAAAAAACTGATTCGCCAATTAAACCTTTTTCTGAATCAAACAAGGCAACTGCAGTCTCATCGCAAGAAGTTTCAATGCCAAGGGTAATCATAAAAAAAATTTTTGCATTCGGGCTATAAAAAGAATAAACTACTCAGCAATTATGCCTTCAATTATAATAAAAGAAACCGAATACTTTGACGTTGGACTTCGAAAGTTTAAGCGCGCTTGTGAAAAAGCTGCCATTGTTCCGGAGGTTAGAGCAAGAGAATTTTACGAAAAACCAACAGCAGTAAGAAAAAGAAAAATGGCTGCAGCGATCAAGCGTGCCCATAAAACTAATAGAAAATTTAGTTTCCCAAGACAAAGATCCTATCGCTAATTTGTCTCTTCTAGACACCATTAATCAAGACCTCAAAACTGCAATGATCAGTAAAGAAGTAGTTGCGCGCGATACTATTAGAATGCTGCTCTCTGAAATCAAAAAATATGAAATTGATGAAAGAAAAGAAGCAACCGATCCCATCATCTTGGCCCTCATTAACAAGAGCGTAAAACAACGCAGAGATTCAATCGAACAATTTAAAAATGGTGGAAGAGCAGATCTCGTAACCAAAGAGGAAGAGCAGCTCAAAGTTATTTTGCAGTATTTACCTCAACAGCTCTCTGTCGATGAGATCAAAGCAATTGTCCAGCAAGGTATTGATGAGATATCAGCACAAACAATGCAAGACATGGGCAAACTAATGGCTCTATTAAAGCCTCAATTAGAAGGCAAGGCTGATATGTCTGTTGTCAGCGCTGCGGTCAAAGAGCTTTTAAATTAGACTAAGTTTAATGCTTGTAAGCCGACGGCTTATTCTCCTTATTTGTATATCGCTCAGTTAGCCTAGTTGCTCTTGAGCTTAGGTCTTGAGCTTGACCTGCAATAAAAACAAATTCTGGAAAAGAGGATGGTTCCAATGGATCGGCATTCCATACAACTATATCTGCTATCTTGCCTTGAGCAATCGTACCTCGAGCACCTAAATTAAAAGTCTCAGCAACTGTTTGAGTCATCCCTTGAATGGCAGTCTCATAAGACATTCCGTAGGCCACAGCATTACCTGAGCCTTGTCTCATCAAATGATAGTTATGACTCCTTTGAGTGCTGAACATAATCTTAATGCCTGCTTCATCTAAAACTTTTCCAAGCATAAGGCTAGAGCCTAACTCATCAAAAGAATCTGGAATATTATCCATGGGGTCTATAATAACGGGAATCTTACTAGCCTTCAGTTGATTGATCACCAAAGGAGCTTCCTCCACACTTGCTAGGACTAAATTTAGCCCATATTTTTTCTTTAATGCTATTGCTTGAAGAATATCCACTGCGCGATTGGTCTCCAGCACAAAAGGTAAATTATCATCAACCAGTCTTTTTAAGGCTAGGATATCCTGAGCTTGAAGCTCTAATTGATCTGCTATGCGCATCTCTAACACCTCTTCTATTGGCATGGCCGACGCTTTCTGACCGAGCTCTAGCAGAGATTCAAGAACTGACAATGTTTCTGCTCTTGAGCCATAGGATGACCCCATGCGTCCAAACATTGCAATATCTTTGAGACCCTTGATTTCAAGACTCCCATCTAAAACAAAATAAGATGCCAAGCCAAACAATGGAAATGATGAGGGCCCGGGTGAAGTAATAGCACTAGTCACTCCATTGCTTCTGTTCCATGGAATCCCTGTGGAATGGGGGTTGAAGGCATTGAAAATACTAAAGCCTGCCTTCAGAACATCTGACTCATCATCTCTGGTTACATCAAGCGCATTAATTTCTACGATGCCCAAATTACTCATTGGAGAAATGAAACCCGGCGTGACTGGCAAGCCATTCAGCTCGATAACTTCAGTTGTGCCATTGATGGCAAGATTATTTCCAACACGTGAAATGGTATTTCCTGTGATGAGAATGTCTTGAATCTGCGCACCCTCTCCGTTACCAGAATGCACCATGCCACCCTTAAGCAGCAAAGATTGTGTGAAAGCATTTAAAGAAAAAAGTAAGAATAAAGATAAAAATAAATATTTCATATTATTGCACCCTGATTGTTTGAGGCTGAATTATGCCTAGGTCAAAATCTGTTACTGGTTGAGCTTTGGGATCATTCATATCGAATGCTACGGCGCCATCAACAAGAACTTGCTGTGCACGAGCATAAACACTAAAGGGGTTGTGAGTCCAAAGAACAATATCCGCATCTTTGCCGGGCTCAATGCTTCCAGTTGCCTCTATGACTCCTGCAGCTTTTGCTGGATTGCTTGTAATCCACCTCATGGCGTGGGCCTTGGAGATATCAAAACCAGCTCGATTACCAGCCGCCATAGCTTTAGCGGCCTCTTGATTCAAGTGCTGAATTCCAACTTCATCATCAGAATGAACAATCGCACACCCTGTGCCATTTCGCGCTTGATCTATAATTGCAATATTTGCAGGCACCATGTCATAAGCTTCATGTTTAAAGCCCCACCAATCTGCCCACATTGCTGCGCAGATCCCCTCATCTGCTAATAAATCAGCAATCTTGTATGCCTCGACAGCATGATGAAAGGTAGTAATTTTATAATCAAACTCTTTTGATAGCTCTACCATCATGGCCATTTCTTCTGCTCGATAGCAATGATTCTGAATTAAAATCTCTCCATCTAGTACACCCATCAAAGTATCCATAGCAAGATCGCGCTTTGGATGCTTGTCAGAATCTGTGTCTTGCATTCCATCTCGATAATCAGCTGCATCAATCCATGCGCTTCTGTAGCCTGCCATATTACCCATTCTAGTTGCTGGAGATTGCCTTCTATTGCCGTAAACTCTTTTTGGATTTTCGCCGCAAGCCATTTTTAATGAATGTGGGGCATTGGGGAATTTCATAGCTTGAATGGTATTCTTTGAAATGTTTTTAAATGTCGCCCCCCTTCCACCAAATAGATTAGCCGAACCAGGTAATACATGAAATGAAGTCACCCCACCTTTTAACGCTAATGCAAACTGAGGGTCTTGAGTCCAAATTGAATGCTCGGCCCAAACCTCGGCTGTAACAGGTGACGTAGCCTCATTGCCGTCCGAACTGGTGCTAACACCAGGCGCTGAATAAACCCCCATATGAGAATGTATATCAATAATCCCAGGTGTAATCCATTGCCCTGTAGCATCAATAACATTAATGCCGGATTGAGCAAGAGATTGACCCATTTCTACAATTTTTCCATCAGCAATGAGTAAATCATAGTCTAAGAATTCACCGCCCAGGCCGTCATAGATATTCGCAGATTTATATAAAATGGGTTGGGATTGCATTGGTTCATAGGTTGAAGCAAATGATTCGTTCTGACTCTTAGTTGTTTCACTCAAAGACTCATCTAGATCTGAGCAACCCAGGATTAGTAAAAGTGGTACCGATAACAGTGAAATATTTTTCATAATAGATTTTCCTCGCTTTGAGAATTATAAAGCCATTTAAAGAGATATAATATGTGCATGGAAAGAACTAATAATAGACAGACAAATCAAATGAGACCTATTGAGATAGAAATAGGAGTCAACAAACATGCTGAGGGATCGGCATTAGTAAAATTTGGTGATACTCATGTCATTTGTACAGCAACCATTGAAAATAGTGTACCTAGATGGATGCGTGGCTCTAATGAGGGTTGGATTACTGCTGAATATGGGATGTTGCCAAGATCCACTCACAGCAGAATGAATCGAGAGGCTGCTCGAGGCAAACAAAGCGGAAGAACCATGGAGATTCAAAGATTAATTGGGCGCTCATTGAGACAAGCCGTAGATTTAAAGTTTCTTAAAGATAAAACGGTGAGCATAGATTGTGATGTGATCCAAGCAGATGGTGGCACAAGAACTGCTGCAATTTCTGGTGCCTGCGTTGCATTGTTTGAGGCTATTAAAAATGCTCATGGTGATCACAGGGCTATTAAAGAATATGTTGCTGCTGTGTCTATTGGGCTAAAAGATGGTGAGCCTCTCCTTGATTTGAACTACGACGAAGATAGTTCGGCAGAAACAGATTTAAACGTAGTAATGACAGAAAGTGGTGGCATTATTGAAATTCAGGGCACAGCCGAGATTTATCCCTTCTCCAAGGATCAGCTTGATAGCATGCTGGCGATTGCCTCTGATGGGATCAAAGATATTATTGAAGTTCAAAAATCATGTCTGAGCTAAAAGACTATCAAAATAATTTCATTAACTTAGCTTTAAAATCCCAGGCATTAGAATTTGGAAGCTTTACGCTAAAATCTGGTCGAACTAGCCCATATTTTTTTAATGCAGCAAAAATGCTCAACGGCTGTGATTTATCACAGCTCGCCTTGTGCTACTTCCAAGCAATTGAGAACCTAAAAATTTCATTTGATTGTATTTATGGACCCGCATATAAAGGTATTTTTTTAGGCTCATTGGTAGCGATGAAATATAGTCAAGAAAATAGAATATATCCCCTTTCCTTTAATAGAAAAGAAATAAAAGATCATGGCGAGGGTGGAAATATTATAGGAACAGACCCATGTGGAGACGTCATGATTATTGATGATGTCCTTTCTGCTGGAACGGCCGCACGAGAATCTATTCATCTGATCGAAAGTCTTAAGGCTAATGCAAAATTATTTGTTGTTGGGCTTGATAGGCAGGAAAAAGGCGCTGGCACAATCTCGGCAAAAGCAGAGTTAGAAAGAGATTTTGATATTGTTGTGGAGTCTATTGTAAATCTGGATGCGCTCATTCAATTCTCGAAGCATAGTGAGCACTTTCATGCTTACCAAATTCAACTACAAGAATATCGCGAAACCTGGGGAGCATAATGTTTACTGGTATCGTTACAGCCCAAGGTCTGATTAAAAGAATTCAGAACCAACCAAACTACACCACTCTAAGTATTAAAGCGCCCAAAGGCTTTGCTCAAAATCTTAAGCGTGGGGCTAGCGTGGCTATCAATGGTGTCTGTTTAACAGTTAAAAAAGGGTCAACCAATCATTTGGAATTTGATGTAATTACTGAAACTCTTGATAAAACTAATTTAAAATTGCTTAACAAAAATGAGAAGGTAAACTTAGAACGCTCTATGGTTGCGACGTCTGAAATTGGGGGTCATCTAGTATCTGGGCATATTTTTGGGGTGGGGGTAATCAAGAGCATTAATGATCGAGGAGATACGAAAGATTTAAGAATTCAAGCTCCTGCTGCAATAATGCAATACTTATTTTACAAAGGATATATTGCTCTAAATGGCTGCAGTCTTACGGTTGGAAAAGTTCTAAAATCTTCTTTTAATATACACCTGATACCTGAGACCATTAAAGTAACGAATTTTCAGAGCCTTCAAAAAGGTGACCTTGTGAATATCGAGATTGATCAAACCACTGTCAATACCGTGGAAACAATCAAAAAAATTATGCTTGAGAAAAAAGCTTAGTTAGAACTGCCATCCTCATCCCTACTCCATTAAAAATTTGATTTTTGATTTTGCAATTATCAAGCTTGGCCGCCTCTTGATCTAATTCAATGCCAAAATTTACAGGACCAGGGTGTAATAAAATTGTTTCAGGGGAGGCCACTTGCAAGGAATCAACATTAATCTGATATCGCTCCACATAATCTGAGGCGCTAATTGTTAATTTCTCAGTGAGACGCTCATTCTGAATGCGCAACGCCATCACAACATCTGCATCCTCCATGGCAGTTTCTAAATCAGGCTCAAAGTTACCCAAAGAATCTTCAAGATAATTTTTACAAAGATCAGGATGGCCGCAAAAGGTAATAGTTTTGAAACCTACAATTTGAATGGCCTCAAGAAAAGAGCTGACCACTCTCGAATGATCTAGGTCACCTACTATTGTAATTTTTAGATCCTCAAAAGATTTTTTAAATTCACGAATAGTCATTAAATCAAGTAAAGCTTGTGATGGGTGTCCCACAGAACCCTCTCCAGCATTGACAAATTGTAAGCTTGGAAATTTTTTAGCTAGCGCATGAATTGAGGAGTCTGAGTGCCTCAAAATACAAAGGTCAATACCCATCAGCATCATGGCTTCTAAAGTATCCTCTAAGGTCTCACCTTTTTGTATGGAAGAGTTAGCAAGATTGAAGTCTAGGTATTTAGCGCCCAGATTATGCGTTGCTATTTCAAAAGATAATTTTGTCCGAGTGCTTGGTTCACAGAAAATAGAAGCAACTTTTTTATCAGGAAAAATATTTTCATGTCGATACCCAGTAGGATCATCTGTTTGAAAATTATTAGCTAAATCAATTAGCTCGAGGATATCTTTCTCAGTGAAGTCGGCTAAATTAAGGAGATTTTGAGACATTAAACTGCTATAGATAAAATGGCATCTATCTCGATATTGACCTCTTTGGGTAACTTGGAGATCTCTACAGTTGCTCGAGCAGGGAATGGCTCTGAAAATCTTGAAGCCATAATAGTGTTGACCATATCAAATCTTGAGAGATCGGTTAAATAAATAGTAAGTTTTAAAATATTATCAAGATTGCCGCCAGCTTCTTTGCAAATAGCCTCGAGATTATCTAATACTTGATTAGTCTCATCCTCAAATGTTGCATTATTGAGTGTGCCAGTTTCTGGTATCAAGGGAATTTGTCCAGAAATAAAAACTACATCTCCCCATTGAACTGCCTGCGAATATGGTCCAATAGCTGCTGGCGCTTTATTTGTAAATATTGGTTTTTTCATTTTTTGATCTATTATCGTTAATAATACGAGAGCAGCTCGTCACATATCTTAATGAGCGTAATTTTAACATCAATCTCTTTAAGGAATCTGCATTTAATATCTCTGCCTCGACGATAAACTCTATAATCATGGCATCAATATCCCTGCTATTGATATTCACTATGTTGATGTTCAATTTAGAGAAAGTGGCAGCAATATCTGCCAAGATTCCCGGCCTATCTTCGGCGTGAATTTTAAGATGCCCTATATAGTGTCTCTCAATCTTGTTTGTCCCCCAGATAGCAGGCAAGTATCTAGCTGATAAAGTATTGCTTCTATGGGGGGCTACTTGCCTACAACTACTATGATGAATCACTATGCCTCTGTCTGTATCTGAATGAGCGGTAATGGGATCGCCAAAAATTGGCATGCAGCATTTTGCATAAATAACAGCTACACCCTCAATTTTATGATCAATCAAAACCATGGCTTGAATATCAAGAGATTTATTAGAGCTAACGTTGTGACCTTCAAAGAATCGCTCTGCCACCAAAGCTCCAGTTTTTTTTCCAGACCCTAAATCAGTTAAGAGTGTACTTAATGACTTCACCCCGATCACTTCCAAGACGCGCGAGAGAGTGCTGCCTCTATACTCGGACAGAGTCATGCCCCCTCGTTTTAATTCTGATTCAAGCATGAGCTTTCCAGCCTTCCTGGACTGTGAAATCTTTTGGCGCCGCAGGGCAAAACGAATAGAAGATCGAGCTTTGCTGGTGACCACAAAATTTAGCCATTCCGGAGTGACTGACTGCTCGTGGGAGGTAATAATTTCTATCGATTGACCATTCTCCAGTTGAATATTCAATGGTGCAAATTTTCTATTAACCTTGCAGGCAATAGCACGATTTCCAAGATCTGTATGAAGCTCATAAGCCAAATCAATTGGGGTAGAACCAGATTTTAAATTTACAATCCTGCCTTTGGGGGTAAAAACATATACCTCGTCATATACCAGATCTGTTTTAATGGCCTCAACAAATTCACTGGTGTCTAAAGATCTTTTATTCAAGTCCATAAAACTTTCAACCCATTTCCTTGCGCCAATAACCTCAGAACCAAGCTGATCTTTAGTTTTATAAGACCAATGGGCAGCAATGCCATTACCAGCTATGTTCTCCATGCTTTTGGTTTGAATTTGAACTTCTATAGGAATGCCGTCCAAAGCAATTAGTGAAGTGTGAATAGCTTGATACCCGTTAGACTTAGGAATTGCAATGTAATCTTTAAATCTCTGCTCTATGGGTTTGTGAATATTATGAATGGTCCCCAGTGACCTGTAGGCGTCATCTACAGAATTAACTATGACCCTAAAAGCAAATACATCCAATATTTCTGCAAATGGTTTTTTCTTGTGCTTAATTTTAGAGTAAATACTGTAAAGTGATTTTTGTCTGCCTTGCACTGTAGCCAAAATATTATTATTTTTAAGGTGGTATTTAAATTGTTTTCTTAATTTAGAAATAATTCGCTGCCGCCCTCCAACTGCTTGCTTAATAGCTGACTCTAGCATTCTGGCTCGCATAGGATGCAGGCATCGAAAAGCCAAATCCTCCAACTGCACGCGAATATCTTGCATCCCAATCCTGATAGCAATAGGGCCATAGAGCTCCAAAGTCTCAATAGATTTTCTGATCTGTTTTTCTCGAGGCAAAAACTCAATAGTCTGCATGTTGTGCAGTCGATCGCATAATTTAACAATGATGACTCTAATATCCTTCGACATCGCTAATGCCATCTTTTGAAGATTGTTAGCATTCCTATCTTCGATATTATCGAAATCTAATTTATTTAAATTGCTGACTCCATCAATAATTGCAGCTGTGTCTTTACCAAAGAGCTTTTCTATATATGGTTTTTTAAAGAGGCTGTCCTCCAAAACATCATGCATCATTCCAGAGCAAACAGTTTCTACATCTAAATGCAGGTCCAGTAAAATTAAGGTAACAGCAACCGGATGGGTAATGTAAGGAGACCCTTCTTGGCGAAATTGATCTTGATGAGCCGAGCTAGCAATATTAAAAGCTTGCTGAAGAAGGTCTAACTCCTTCGGTAAGAAATAAGATTTTGCAGCTTGTAGAATATTTTCTGGGAGAGGGTCTAATAGCTTTTTATCAGAAAAGTCTAATAAAGCTGTATTGGGAATGGCCTGGTCACTCAACTAGAAGCTCCAGGAAAAACATTAGCCGATGTATTGGTCTTGCGGTTTGTGTCGATCAATTGCAAATTCATCCAATAGCAAGTCTTCTTCCAGCGTTTTATCTAAAATTTCTTTAGTCATGAGACCTGCCTCTATCTCTCTTAATGCAACTATTGTTGGCTTATCATCTTCCCATTCAACCATTGGTTCCCTGCTGGTTGTGGATAGTTGCCGCGCTCTTCCTGAGGCCAATAAAATCAATTCAAATCGACTTGCGACTTTATCTAAACAACCTTCTACTGTAATTCTTGCCATAGTGTTTTACTCCGAGGGCGTATTTTAGTGTTTATTTACCTAAGAAGACAATAGCTGAGCAAGAAACAGTTGAAGTTCTTGCCTATTTTGCTCATTAACAGGGGTTTCTTTGGCAATAATTTGATATAAAACCTCGGATGCCTCATCAAATATGTCATTGATAACTAAGTTTTTATATTCACTTGCGCACATAAGCTCTTTTTTTGCATTTTCCAATCGTAGATTAATTGCAGAAAGGTCTTTGTCACCTCTTTGTTTAATCCTATCCTCTAAAGCTTGCATTGAGGGAGGTAAAATAAAAATTGATTCATAGTTAAAAGCAAGATCATGGATTAATCTAAAGCCCTGAACGTCGATCTCTAAAATTAAACTTATGCCTGCGTCTAACTTAGATTTTACAAAGTCTGCCGAAGTGCCATACCAGTTACCATGCACTTCAGCGCACTCAAGAAAAAAATTTGCTTCTTTCTTGGCAATAAATTCCTCAGGAGATACAAAAAAATAATGGTTAGTATCAGTCTCCCCAACCCTGGGTATCCTAGTGGTATAGGAGATCGAGAGCTCTAAAGGAAAATTAAATTGAACAGCTTTGTCCAAAACTGAATTAATTAAAGTAGATTTTCCAGTGCCTGACGGCGCTGATACTAAAAAAAGATTTGATTTGTGCATTTACTCTAAGTTTTGTGCCTGTTCTCTTAATTCCTCAACTTTCAACTTCATTGTTAAAGCTAGGTCCTTAAGATCAGGTTTTTCTATTTTAACAGAGAGCGTATTCACTTCGCGAAAAAGTTCCTGGAGGATAAAGTCCATCTTCTTTCCGTGTGCAGTTTTAAGCTTAAATAATTTTTGCAAGGACACCATATGAAAACTAATCCTTTCGAGTTCCTCGGCAATATCATGCTTCAGTGCCAGCGTTGAAATCTCATTAGAAAGATCTTCTTTGCGCAGATTAATATTTTTTTGCAATAATTTCTTCTTAATAGACCTTAAGCGATGCTGAAGCAGTGATGGAGCCGATCTCGTTAATTTTAAATGGGCTTTGCTTAAAAAAGATAGTTTACTGGACACAATTTTTTCTATTTTGGTGCCTTCGATAGCCCTCGATTCAAATAAATTCTTGATTGCAAGGTTTAAAGCTTTTTTTCCTAAAGTAGAAATATCTTTTTTAGAAGTCTTTACCACCAATAGTCCGGGAATATCCTTGAGATCACTCAAGCGAAGATCACTGCCCTGAAAATCCTTGCTTGAATGCAGCGAATCTTTAAGATTCTGCAAACTCTTATGATCAATTTCATAGGTATGTTCAGATTGGAAGTTATCATTAACTTTGACTTCAAATGAACCGCGTAAAAACTGTTTCTTAAGTTGCGCCTTAATGTATTCCTCGAATTCGTTAGGAAGGCTATAGCCTCTAAAAGTAATTTCAACAAATCTATTGTTCACGGATTTAATTTCACAAAGTACCTCTAAATCTCGCGAGGTCGCCGAACCATTTCCATATCCCGTCATGCTATAGAACATAATTTTCCTTCATTTTTTGAACATTATCCCATTAAACCACTGTCTATTAACTTCTGAGGATCAAATGATTTTCCAGATTGATCCGAAGGAATAAAAAAATCTTCAAACACTTGACCCGGGCATTGCTCCTTAAATAATTCAGCATAGCCTTTGGAGATCTCGCTACAAATAAAAACCCCTGCTAAGTGCGATAACTTTTTCCTAGCAATATAATTAGAGATGATGTCTGCAAGAGCGTTGCGGTCAAATCTATTGGCTGCTTTAAGCTTTAATTGAAATTTTTGTGACTCAAAGTTATTAACAAAATTCTGCATCCAATTATTCTTGCAATCATACAAGCCTGATGCTCGGAGAATTAATGGCTCAACTTTTGATTGCGCCTGAATAAATGCTTCATAGTCTAGTATCACCTTGCCTCTAAAATTATCTGGTTGAGGTGTGTGTTCTTCTTTAATGTTTTGTCCATTACTATTTCCGTAAACTCTTGTCGAGCTAACGATAACTAACTGATCATAATTTACCTGAGCATTAAGATTAGTCATGATGCTATTGGCAGCTTCTAGAAATCCTAGTTGATAGCCCTCCTCATCAAAGGAGGTTGGCTTGAGAATTATGATTACTGTTGAAATCTCTTGATGTTTTAATTTGAATGCTTTACCAGAGAACCAATTCCATTGCAGCCATTCAGAATTTTTATGTTGCACATGATTGCTTCTTGAAATTCCAATAAACTGATGGCCAGGAAGAGCGGCTGAGATTCTCTGCCCAAGATCTCCGTAACCAATAATTAGTACTTTTTTCATATATATATTTCTAAAGTGCCTATATTAAAAGTATTATCCATAGGTGGCTAATATTGAACTCAAGCAATTAAAAGGAATTGGTCCTTCTGCTGTGGAAAAACTGAACTCCTATGGAATTTTTAATCTCCGAGATCTGTGTTTTCATCTGCCCTCAGGGTATCAAGATAGAACCAGGGTTACCGAAGTCATGGACTTGGAATCTGGAGATGAAAAATTAATTAGGATCAAAATAGTGTCTTCTCAATCTTTGTATAGGCCTAGAAAAATGATGGTCTTAAAGTGCACGGATGGTTCTGCCCCTATCAATATTAGATTTTTTTATTTCCATCCCATGCAAACAAAGCAATTGAAAGCTGGAGCGGAGCTTGTGTGCTTTGGCAAGGTTACCCTCAGTAGGTTTGGGTTAGAGATGATTCATCCAGAGTATGAGGTAATAGGGGTGGGCACATCGCCAGAACAAGAAACCTTAACCCCTATGTACAGAGTTCCAAAAGGAATTGGGCAAAAAAAAATACGCGGGTTCGTCTTGGCTGCTATCCAAAAGCTTGATTTTGAAGATGATTTCCTCAACCTAGAAAAATATGATTCGTCTTTAGATATGAATATTTTAGAGGCTTTAAAAGCGATCCATAACCCCGCCCCAATGACTGATATTGATGACATTTTGCCTGGAGGTTCCCATCCTGCACGAGTACGACTACTGAAAGAAGAGATGATTGCCTTTCAAGCTGGCATGACTTTCCTGAAAAGAAAACAAAAAAGACATCGTGCATTCCCATTAACCCAAGAAGGCTCATGGAGCAAAGAGGTGCAGCATAACTTCCCCTTTCAACTGACCCAGGCTCAGTCGCGAGTCCTAGAAGAGATTCGGCATGATCTGTCTCAAGCAGTTCCTATGATGCGATTAGTGCAGGGTGATGTTGGTTCAGGTAAAACGGTTGTTGCGGCTTTGGCTGCAGCGTTAGCCCTAGACTCCTCTTTCCAGGTAGCCTTCATGGCCCCTACAACCCTTCTAGCAGAGCAACACTTTGTAAGTTTGCAAAATTTCTTTGGCGAAGAATCTAAGAAGATTGCTTTGCTGACAGGAAGTACTTCTGTAAAAGGTAGAAAGAAAGTGTTGCGAGATATGGAAGAGATGAAAGTGAGATTGGTCGTAGGCACGCATGCATTGTTCCAAAAGGGCGTTAACTTTTCAAATCTAGCGCTGATTATCATAGATGAGCAACACCGTTTCGGGGTAAATCAAAGATTAGCATTAAGAAAGAAAAATGATTCTGAGAGCTCTGCTCCTCATCAACTCACCTTAACTGCCACGCCGATCCCTAGAACGCTTTCTATGAGCGTTTATGCAAATATGGATGTTTCTATTATTGATGAATTGCCGCCTGGAAGAAAACCAATACAAACCTCTTGCTTGCCCCTAAGCGGAAAAAATAAGCTGATAGAAAGGATTTTGGCAGCGACTAAGAAAGGAAGTAAAGCCTACTGGGTCTGCCCTCTGATCGAGGAATCAGAAAATTTAGATTTGAATGCGGTGATGGAGACTTATGAAGATCTCAAAGGATATTTTAGTGAAACAAAAATTGGATGCCTTCATGGCAAACTATCTGTGAAAGATAAACAAAGAGAAATTCAGAAATTTAAAGATAGCGAAACCTCTGTTCTGGTTTCAACAACGGTAGTTGAGGTTGGGGTTGATATCCCAGATGCCGATATTATGGTTATTGAAAATGCTGAAAGATTTGGCCTTGCTCAGCTTCATCAGCTCAGAGGAAGAATTGGTAGAGGGAGCAAAGAAAGTTTTTGCATTCTTTTGCATAAAGATAAAATTGGGGAGATCTCCTCTCAAAGATTAGATGTTTTAGTGGAGACTCAAGATGGATTTAAAATCGCTGAAAAAGATTTGGAGATTAGAGGTCCAGGAGAGATTATGGGTGCGCAGCAAACTGGGATAGTGCCAATGAAATATACAAACCTTGTAAGAGACAGTCAGTACCTCATGGGAACGAAAAAAGTAGCTGAGGTTATCTGCGATGAAGATCCTGAGCTCGCCAATCAATTAATTGAAAGGTGGATCTCAGGATCTATAGCTTTTGCAGATGCTTAACTTACAGCAGGCCGTTCAGGGTCAGAAGCGGCGCGATCACCAAACTGACAATTGCCATTACATTAATCAGAATGTTCATGGCTGGACCAGAAGTATCCTTGAAAGGATCCCCAACAGTATCGCCAACAACAACAGCAGCATGAGTATCAGAACCCTTCCCACCTAAGTTACCTTTTTCAACATATTTCTTTGCGTTGTCCCAGGCACCACCAGCATTTGCCATGAATAATGCTAAAGCCACGCAACCCAATAGGCCGCCAGCTAGCATTCCACCAAGTGCCATAGCTCCAAGGGTAAAACCAACCAATGGAGGCATTGATACTGCAATCACACCGGGAATTATCATTTTTTTCAATGCTGCTTTCGTAGCAATTTCAACACATTTTTCTGAATCAGGGTCAGCGGTACCTTCCATCAAACCATCAATTTCTCTAAATTGCCTTCTGATCTCATTGATCATCTCAAAAGCTGCATCGCCTACAGCCGTCATGGTAATTGAGGAAATTAAAAATGGGATACAGATTCCAATAAACATACCAACCAGCACGATAGGTTGACCAAGAGATAGGGTGAAGGCATCTCCGAAATTCAGTGTCACCACTGCAGAGAATGCTGAAATAATTGCAAGCGCGGCTAATGCAGCGGCACCAATTGCAAAGCCCTTTCCAATCGCTGCTGTTGTATTGCCTAGTTCATCTAAAGAATCAGTGATTTCTCTAACCTCTGCGCCCATACCGGACATTTCTGCAATGCCTCCAGCATTATCTGCAACGGGCCCATAAGCATCAATAGCCATCGTTATCCCAACAGTAGACAGCATGCCAACAGCAGCAATCCCCACGCCATAAACACCGGATAAAGTTGTTGAGATAAGAATAATGGTAGCTAAAATTAATATAGGAATAACTACGGATTGCATGCCAACAGAAAGGCCTGAAATCATAACTGTGGCTGGACCTGTCTCCCCAGATTCTGCAATCTTTTTCACTGGATCACCACCAGTATAATATTCTGTAATTAGGCCAATTAGTACTCCACCGACTGCTCCGCAAACTACTGCCCACCAGACATTCATTGAAACATCGGCTAAGCTTGAAATAAGGAAATAAGCCATCACAATAAAAATTGCTGGAGCAAATAGTGTGCCAGATCTTAATGCGCTAGCAGGAGCTTTTGATGCCTGTAATTTCACAATAGCAATGCCAACAATAGAAGCGATGAGCCCAATCGATGCCAAGGCCAAGGGTAACATCATCATTTCCTGAGAGCCTAGGGTATAAGCAATTGCAATTGATGCAATCATAGCGCCGCAATAGGATTCAAAAATATCAGAGCCCATGCCAGCAACATCGCCAACGTTATCACCAACGTTATCTGCGATGACGCCTGGATTTCTGGGATCATCCTCTGGAATTCCAGCCTCTATTTTGCCTACTAAATCTGCACCCACATCAGCACTCTTGGTAAAAATACCGCCGCCAACTCGAGAAAATAAAGCTACCACAGAAGCCCCCATTCCAAAGCCTTCTAATGCATGAATATGATCTGCACTGTAAAAATAGAATAGTCCGCCAAGCCCAACGAGGCCTAATGAGGCAACACATAAGCCCATGACTGAGCCTCCATAAAAAGATACAGATAAAGCAGCGGCTGCTCCGTGTTCTTGTGCTGCGGTAGCTGTTCTAACGTTTGCTTTAGTCGCAGCATACATGCCGATAAAACCAGCCAAAGATGAGCAAGCTGCCCCAACAATCACTGCAATAGCAGATTCATGCGAGATAAACACAGCAACTAATACTACTAATACTGTTACAAAGATTAATAGATAAGTGTATTCAGTTTTCATAAACTTCATTGCGCCTTTGTGAATTTCATCGCCAATCTTTTTGACTTGATCTGTTCCATCGGAATAGCTCATGACTAAACGAAAAACTATAAAAGCAACTACCAAACCGAGGGCACCAAGAGCTGGCGCAAGCAATATATTCATTCTCTCTCTCCTATTAAAAAGTGTGTAATTTTAACAAATAAAATAAAAATTTATCAATGATTAGGCTCAGAATTAAAGATTTCTTCATCTAGCTGATTTTCAGATTTCGCTACTATACATGCTATTGCTGCATCTCCGGTAACATTTACTGAAGTTCTGACCATATCAAGAACTCTATCAACAGCCAGAATAATTCCAATGGCCTCTAAAGGCAGATTGAATTGCTGCAGAATAATAATAAGGGTAATAGTTCCCGCTGAGGGCACTGCTGCTGTTCCTATGGACGTTGCCACGGCCAACAAGACCACCTGAGCGTATTGAAATAGGGTTAGATCAATTCCTGAGATTTGAGCAATAAATACTGTTGCAAGTCCTTGCATGATAGCCGTGCCATCCATATTGATGGTGGCTCCAACTGGTACCACAAAAGAAGCAACATTTTGATTCACCCCAAGATCGTGATGAACGGTCTTCAGTGTCACTGGGATAGTTGCTGCGCTTGATGAGGTAGAAAATGCGAAGAGCGCAACATTTTTAATTTTTTTAAAGAAAGTAATGGGATTCAAGCCCCCAACAAATTTTAGAAAAAATGAATATGTAACTAATGCATGAAAAAAAAGTAATGCTATTAATAAAGCAACATATGCCAACACGTCTTGAAAGATATCTAACCCATCAGCAATAACAAATTTCCCAATCAAACAGAAGACACCGATAGGTGCAAAGCTCATGATCATTACAATCAATTGCAAAAATACCGTATTCAGCTTTGCGAATGAATCGCTGAAATTTCCAGTTAAATGATTTGTCTTATTTAAGGCTAACCCAAATAAAATACTAAAAAAAACAATAGCCAGCATCTGGTTATCAGCCATGGCTTGAATAATATTTGAGGGGAAAACACCAGTGATGGTTGAGTAAATGCCTTGTCCTTGAGGAAGAGAACTCGGCGCTGCCATGACAATTTCTGCGCTGTAATTAGAGCCAGGCTGAAAGAAAGCGCCTGCTAATAAGGCTAAGGTCACCGCAATCGCTGTTGTTAAGAGGTAGAAACCAACTGTTTTTATGGTTAAAGATCCTAGTGATTGAGAGCTACCTAAAGATGAAATACCAGTAACCAAAGAAAAGAAAACCAGCGGCACTACGAGCAGCTTCAAAAGATTCATGAAAATCTCTCCACCCATCTTAAAGATGTACAGCTCTATAAATTGATCAACTGAGCTTGGGACAACGTTGGTATAAAAAAGAAATGATCCTACCGCAAACCCTAGAAATAAACCTATAATTATATTTCTAGTTAGGTTTGTAGGCGTATCTATCATGATATTTCTGTCATCTCAAAATCCTCTTTGCCAACCCCGCAGTCTGGGCATAGCCAATCATCCGGCACATCGTCCCAAGCAGTGCCTGGAGCAATGCCGTCATCTGGCCAACCCAACTCTTCGTCGTATATTAAACCGCAAACAATGCATTCCCATTTTTTATATTCCATGTTCTCTCTCAATGATCTGGACTAAAAAGTCACGTTAATGAAAATTTAAGCAAGTTATAATATCAGATTTTAGAGATCTAATTCATGCGCACAAAAAGAATCGGAAAATGGCTTCTGGAACCAGAGCTTCGCATGCATTTAAATAATGCAGAGGACCTCTCTTGGTTGCTAGAAGATGGCTCCATCACGCAGAAAATTTCTGGTATGGCAATTTTTCAGTTAGAGATTATCAGGGATCAACTGGGACTGGCGAGCATGAATGAGTACTCGGCACTCGGCCTTTTTCCGCAACCAGTAAGAGTTCGTGAAGTGATTCTGTCTGGCAATAATCAACCCATGGTGTATGCAAAAAGCATCATCCCTTTCTCAACCTCCAGCAAAGGATATCCTGAGCTTGAAAAAATCGGGAGCAAGCCTCTGGGTGACTTAATCTTTACCAGCGATCTATTTATCAAGGAAAGCAGAATGTTTGCGCCATTCATAAAACATGGTGATCCATCTAAGGTATGGGGCAGAAGAACAAATTATTCGGTTCAAGGATATCCATTTAGCATCATGGAGGTATTCTTGTAAGATCATGCAAAAAATTACTGCAATCTTTGAGCTCATGAGGCTTGATAAACCCATTGGAATCTATTTGTTGCTTTGGCCTGCGCTCATAGCTCTTGTAATAAGTACTGAGGGGCATCCTCTACTCTGGCAAGTAGGCATGGTAGTGTTGGGCAGTATTCTGGTTCGCTCCGCAGGATGTGTCATCAATGACATTTGGGACAGAGATCTAGATGGCAAGGTAACTAGGACAAAAGCCAGGCCGCTTCCAAGCCAAAGACTAACCCTCACAGAAGCATGGCTGATTTTTATAGTTCTAGGAGGCTTGAGCCTTTCTTTATTGGCGCTCGTGAACATGAATACGCTAATAATTAGTGCGTTATTTGCTGGGTTAATTATTTTATATCCACTAACTAAAAGATTTTTTATCGGACCTCAACTATTCCTAGGCATCACGTTCAACCCAGTCATTATTGTGTTTGCACTAACAGAACAATTAAGCAATCCTGTCATGCCATACCTATTCTTTGCAATTGCATCTCTGACTATTGCATTTGATTCATTTTATGGATTAACCGACAGGGAGGATGATATCCATTTGAAGATAAACTCTACCCCTTTGTGGTGGGGCAAAAAAACTCTACCAATAATTATGGGATTTCAAATCATGGCTATTTGTCTATTAGGAATAATTGGAAAAATTGATGGGCTTGAATTAATTTGGTTTCAAGGACTCATTATTCTAGGTGGTTTTTTTATCTTTCAGCACAAGCTTGCAAGAGAGAAAAAATATTTAGCTGCATTTAAAAATAATCATTGGGCCAGTCTCATTCTTTTAATTTTAGCTCTAGGTTCCTATAGTTTTTAGAAAAATAACATGCAGTCTACAATTCAAAAAATAGAGCTAGGGAAATTGGCTGGTATAAAAAATACATTACCTTTTCACAACCCATTCGAAAGTATTGAGTATTTAAAGGCAATGGAAGATAGTCAATCTGCCTCTGAGCAGTCTGGTTGGATACCAGAGCATTTAGGCAAAATAGAAAGCGGCCAATTAGTTGGTCTGTTGCCTCTCTACAAAAAATTTAATAGCTATGGTGAATTTATTTTTGATCACCAATGGGCCAATGCACTTCAACGGGCTGGAAGAAATTACTACCCAAAACTTTTAACTGCCGTGCCCTTTACTCCATGCGAGGGTGATAGGATTTTGGGGAATACCGATACAAATAAAATAGAATTAATAGATACTTGCATAGACAAACTAAAAACAGAACAAATAGAAAGCTGGCATGTGCTATTTCCAAATAATGCAGGGAAGAGGATCCTTGAACAAAAAGAATTGATAGAAAGATTTAATTATCGATTTGTATGGAGAAACAATAAATATGCTACTTTCACTGATTTTCTTTCAATCTTTACCTCTCGGCAAAGAGCCACAATTCGAAAAGAAAGACAAAGTATTGAGAAGATAGGCATTACTTTTCGATGCAAAAAAGCCGATGAAGTTACCTTGGAAGATTGGGATATTTTTTATCCCTTTTATCAACAAACATACCTTGAAAGGGGTCAAAGCCCCTACCTAAAAAGAGATTTTTTTTATCAAATAAATACCTCAAATCAAAAACTTAAGCCTGTAATATTTTTTGCCTACCAAGATGGTATGCCAATAGCTGCGTCGCTTTGCTTCGAGGGTCGGAATACTCTTTATGGGAGACACTGGGGTGCGCTCACCAAAGTAAAGAACCTGCACTTTGAATGTTGCTACTACCAAGGCATTGATTACTGCATTAACAATAATATTAAATTTTTTGATCCTGGGGTGCAGGGTGAGCATAAAATTAGAAGAGGCTTCCAGCCTCAAATAGATTCTTCATTTCATTATTTTTTACATAGTGATTTAAGTGCAGCTGTTAAAAACTTTTGTGATTCCGAGAAGAGGCAAATTGAGAATTACATTGAAGCTTGCAAGGCATATACACCATTTAACAAAGATTATAGAATTGAGTAGATGGATAAATCACTCAAAACTAGCAATCATTTAAGCACCTGCTCTACTAATTTTCTAAGGCTAAAAAAAATTCTGAAGGGTTTTGGGAAAGAAAAATATTCTTTTGATATTTTATACTCTGAAGCAAAATGCAAAGCTGAGTTCGTTGTGATATCAAGGACGTCACATACCTTAATACTTGAGGCAAAGTTTTTTAATCACGAGTCTGCATTAATAGATTTTTTACTCAGAGTGAATATTTATATTGATGCGAAGATGGCAGAAGTCATTTCATATCAACAAGAAAAACCAGTGCCATTTTTTATCAAAGCGCCCTTCTCGCAATCACAAGATGAAAAGTATCAACAAAATAGAATCTTGACCGAATGGTTGGAGAATATTTTTATTCATGGAGCAATTGAGAAACAAGAAATCGATTTTCTAAATGACTAAGATTTTATATCTTCATGGCTTTGCGTCTTCGGCCGATTCAACTAAAGCACTTCAGCTTAAAAAATATATTGAGCATCACACAAAGCAAACTAACATCCTCATACCAAATATAGAAAATAATATTTTGAAGGCTGTGGACCAAATTAATTTAGTAATGCAAACAGAAAAACCCACTGCATTAATTGGGAGTTCATTAGGAGGCTTTTATGGAACATATTTTGCTGAAGAATATGGCGTGAAATTTATTGGGATTAATCCCGCAGTAATGCCGCCAGCTCAAATGTCTCAATACTTAGGAGAAAATAAAAATTATTCGACAGGAGAAAAATTTATTATTAACCAAGATCAATTGGATCTGCTGGATGCCATGGCCGAAAAAATTAAAACTATTAAGCCTGGTTCTAATTACATGGTGTTACTTCAATCTTTAGATGAGGTATTAGACTATCGAGCTGCCCTAAGCTTTTATAGGGGGGCCTATCTGAATGTAACTTATGGAGGAAGTCATTCATTTGAAAATTTCGAAGATTATTTTCAAAAAATTAGATTATTTCTAAATTTGCACTAATATTGTGCAAAAAATATATTTTGCTCTATAATAAAGCAGTAATTGCACTAATAAAGTGCAAATAAATTGGCATATAAATTGCATATATAATGTTGCTACATAAATAAATTTGAGGAGACACTTATGGCAGATTATAAAACTTATGAATATATTTGGTTAGATGGATATCAACCAGAGCCTTCAATGCGAAGCAAGGTCAAGGCAACGGATGCCAGCACTCCACCAGATTGGTCGTTTGACGGCTCGTCTACTAAACAAGCAGAAGGTGGCAAATCTGATTGTTTGTTAATACCAGTGCAGACTTATGAAAACCCAAACGGGCATGACTTAGTAATGACTCAGGTGCAATCTTCAGATCATACGACTCACCCATCTAATTTTAGAGCAGAAGCAGAAAAAATAGTGACTGATGAATGGTGGTTCGGTTTTGAACAAGAGTTTTTCTTCACAGACCCTGAAACAGGAAATCCTCTAGGCTGGGAAAATGGAGAGCCTAAACCTCAAGGAGACTATTACTGTGGAGTTGGTGCCGGGAATGTTGTCGGCAGAGAAATTTCAGATGTTCACCTTCAAGTCTGTCTGGATTTAGGAATTACATTAACCGGAACAAATGCTGAAGTTGCACTTGGTCAATGGGAATATCAATGCCTAGGAAAAGGAATCAAGGCCGCTGATGACCTCTGGGTAAGCAGATACTTGCTTTATAAGGTTGCGGAAGAGTTTGGTGTGGGTGTAAATATCCACCCCAAACCTAAAACTGGCGATTGGAATGGATCTGGCATGCATACGAATTTCTCTAATGAAGAGATGCGGACGCGCGGCTCTGAAAAGCTCTTCACATCAATGTGTGACAAACTTGGTGAAGTGCATGCAGAAGGAATAGCTTCATATGGCTCCGATAACGACAAGAGATTGACCGGACTGCATGAAACTCAAAGCATTGATACCTTCTCATACGGAGTAAGTGATAGGGGGGCAAGTATCAGAATTCCTATCTATACTGTTGAGCATAATTGGAATGGCTATTTAGAAGATAGAAGGCCAGCTTCCAATGCTGATCCATATAAAATTCTTTCTCACATTGTAGGAACTCTTACAAAATAATGGTTTATCTTGCTTAACCAGACTAAGAATTCTAAACATAGCCTCCTTTATAGGGGGCTATTTTTTGCTTCAAATAAATTATGAATAAGGTTGAATTCGAAGCTTTCAATAGCCTAAATACTGAGATTATTATTCTCAATGCCCAGGATTTCTCTTTGCTGTGGTTGAATGATTCTGCAAAAGCTGCAAATTGGATTACAGATCCCTCGATCAATGACACTGGAGATATTTTTTCAATGCTAGATGAGCCCGCGGCTGAACAAGTAAAAGAGCTGCTTACTCAGGCCAAAAAAAATGCTAGCTCAATCACCCGAAGAGATTTTATGATTGGAGAGCATTCTGAACAACTGAGAACGCTTGATCTCACTGTGACCTATTCTGAAAAAAAAGACCTTATTTACATTGAAGCATTAAATACAGAAAATCTAAATAAAATTATTGATTCCACTAGAAGTTTTGCGAGTCAGAAAATTGCAGCTGGATTAGCTCGAACGCTAGCCCATGAAGTAAAAAATCCTTTATCTGGAATTAAGGGTAGCGCTCAAATTCTCAAGTCAAAATACTCAGATGATTTCTCTAAAAAGTTCTTAAAAATCATTGAAGACGAGACGGACAGACTAAATGAAATTGTTACAAAAATTCTAACCCCTGCAAAAAAACCAACCTTCGCGTATTTCAACTTGCATGAAGCATTGCAAAGAGTATTGGCTCTTACTGATGCTGAGACGCAAGAAAATTTAACTATCAGCAGAAACTTTGATCCCAGTATTCCTGAAATCTATGGCGATAAAAATTTATTTATTCAGGCGCTAATGAACATTGTAAAAAATGCCATGCAGGCCTGCTCTGATTACTCTGAGATACCGATGCTCAGTATCAAAACTCATATTACATACAGGCAACCGATTAATGGCACTATTCATGGCACCCTGGCTGAAATTATTATTAGTGACAATGGCCCGGGTATTGAGCCTGATCTACATGACCAAATATTCTTTCCAATGGTTTCGAGCAAAGAAACAGGCTCAGGGATTGGGCTATCAATAGCTCAAGACATTATCAGAATTCATGGTGGAGCTATTTCTTTTGAACGCAGAAATGAGGAAACACTATTTTCAATTTTAATACCCATCTCTCAAGCTATGCAGGGTGCTCAAAGTGCATAATATATGGATTGCTGATGATGATGAGGCTATTCGCATGGTCCTTGAGGAGGGATTAAAAAGTGATAAATTGGCAATTACTACTTTTGCTAGTGGCGAGCTACTCATCGAGGCATTAAATGCTACCCAGCCTGATTTAATTATCTCGGACATTAAGATGCCTGGAATGCACGGCTATGATCTCTTGAAACATATCAAGAATAATTATGAGAAGCTGCCAGTAATTATCATGACAGCTTTTACTGACATGCAAGCTGCAATTGATGCCTATGGCGGAGGTGCCTTTGAATATATTCCCAAGCCATTTGATTTAGATGAAGCGCTGCAAACGATTAATCGGGCTCTTGAAGAAAATAAGCAAACAGCCCCAAAAAAAATCTCTAAATCTGAAATTATTGGTTCTGCAGCTTCTATGCAAGTAGTATTTCGCTCTATTGGGAAACTCGCCAATACAAATGCAACGGTTCTAATTCAAGGCGAATCAGGCACAGGCAAAGAGCTTGTTTCAAAATCACTCCATAAAAATAGCCCAAGATTTGATATGCCTTTTATTGCATTAAATATGGCAGATATTCCAAAAGAATTGATTGAATCTGAATTATTTGGTCACGAGAAAGGCGCCTTCACTGGAGCGGTAGAGCAACGAATAGGTCGATTTGAGCAAGCGAATGGAGGCACTCTCTTTCTTGATGAGATAGGTGACATGCCTTTAGAAACACAAACTAGATTACTGCGAGTGCTATCAAATAAAGAATTTTTTCGGGTAGGCGGAGATAAGCCCGTCAAAGTAGATGTGCGAATTCTGGCGGCAACTCACCAAAGCTTGGAGTCGCTAGTTGCAGCTGGAACATTTCGAGAAGACCTCTACTACCGATTAAATGTTATTCGTGTAGAAGTGCCTCCACTGCGAGAAAGAAAAGAGGATATAGGAGATTTAACATCAGCATTTTTAAAAATGCATGCGGACTCTTTGATGGAGCAAAGTAAATCTCTGTCCCATGAGGCATTGCTTGCTCTAACAGCCTATGATTGGCCGGGTAATGTGAGGCAGCTTGAAAATACTTGTTACTGGATTGCATTAATGGCCCCAACTGACAATGTGAAGCTCGAAGATCTGCCAAAGGAAATTTTCAATGGAGGGTCGCCTGCTGAAAAAAAATCTTCTAATTGGGAGGCAGGATTTTCGCAGTGGCTTGCAGATATTTATCAGAGCAATCCAGAGAACATGCTTGAAGTCATAGAGCCTACACTAGATAAATTGATGATAAATTTTGCGCTAGAAAAAACTAAAGGGAAAAAACAGGAAGCTGCTAAAGTCTTAGGCTTAGGAAGAAATACCTTAGCAAAGAAAATAAACTCTCAGAAAGATTAGTTCAAGTGATCCATTAAATTGCTGGCATAGTGCAAGGCAAATAAATCATCACACCCGCCAACATGTTCCTCATCAAACCAGATTTGTGGTACCGAGGTTTTTCCAGCCTTATCTGCCATTTCAGCTCTCAGCGAGGAATTAAAATCAACAGAAATCTCCTCAAATTCAATTCCTAGTTCTTTGAATAGCCCTTTTGCTTTATAGCAATATGGGCATGTTTGAGTTGTGTATATAGTTACCACTTTCATAATTTTATTATTTAAGATTTATATTTTGAACTGTTACGCCAGCTACGGTAAATTGAGCCTGCTCAAAAGTGGGGGCTGATAATGTGCCCATGGCATTATTGGAGAAGCCATATTGCTCCTTAGGAATCCCAAGAAAATTTTTGTCTATTTTCTTGTTTCCATTTAAATCAATAAAAAGTGCAATGGCATAAGATCCATCTGGGAGATCAAGAGTAAACTGAGATAGCTTCTGAGATTCAATGTAGGCTTCAATGCCTGCCAACACTCCAACTTCTGATCGCTTTTCTTTTTTCACGGCATTCTCATAGTCTTCAGGATTATCATAGAGTGCCAACATCAAAGTGCCAGATTTGTCTTGGTTTCCAAGGTTAATAATGAGCTCGCTTGCAAAGCAATCGCTGGCAAGAATGCAAACAAAAAGAAAGAAGGTATGATTTAGAAAAGATCTCATAGGCTCATTAAGTTTGAACTATTGGCAGGCCTTCTTGTTGCCAGGTTGATATGCCACCTTTTAAAATGTAAGTGTCTTTGTAGCCATGAGATTGTAGTTTTTCTCCGCTCAATGCTGCATTTCTGCCCATGGAACAAAATAAGATAATTGGTTTATCCTGAAGCTTCAATAATTCATCATGCCTGGAATCTAGCTCATCAAATGGAATATTAACTGCCCCTGCAATCGACCCCGCCTCAAATTCTTTTTTAGGTCTAACATCTAACAATGCAGCTGATTGTTTATTAACTAATTTAGTTAGCTGTGCGCAGTCAACTCTGTTGCCTCCACGCCCAGTCTCAGAGCGAAACCATAGCAAGATAGAAATAAATAAAGGCACGGACAAGTACCAGTTATCAATTAAAAACAAATTGAATTCAAGCATTCGACTATTATCGCTTAAAATATATTTTCATGTGAGGTTTATATAATGAAAGATCATAATTTTTTAGTTTTAGTCAGACACGGTCAAAGTGAGTGGAATGCAAAAAATTTATTTACTGGATGGAAGGATCCAGGCTTAACTGACCAGGGAAGTGAAGAGGCTAGAAATGCAGCTGAGCTCATTAAACTTAGAGAGATAGAATTTTCTGCAATGTACACCTCGGTACTGCAACGCGCGCAAATCACAGGGCAAATAATACTCCAGGGCATTGATCAAACAGGTATACCCGTTATCAAAGATCAGGCCTTAAACGAACGGGATTATGGTGATCTTGCAGGCTTAAATAAAGATGATGCTCGAAAGCAATGGGGCGAAGAACAAGTTCATATCTGGAGACGATCCTATGATATTCCTCCTCCAGGGGGAGAAAGCCTGAAAAATACAGCAGAAAGAGTATTGCCGTATTTTAATGAGGAGATCATGCCAAGATTAATGGCTGGAGAAAATATTTTAATTGCTGCCCATGGAAACTCTCTTCGATCTCTTGTAATGCAACTTGATCAGCTATCCAAAGAAGAGGTCTTGAGTCTGGAGATTCCAACCGGGGCTCCAATTTTATATTGCTTTTCTGGTGAGCAACGCCCCTCTGCTAAAGAAAATCTTTTTTGAAACAAGACTTTAAAAAAATTTCTAATCAAGTTGTTGCTTGGTATCTTGAGAGTGGGAGACATCATTTGCCATGGAGGCATAAAGTTACGCCCTACAGGATATGGATATCTGAGATCATGTTGCAACAAACTCAGGTGCAAACTGTTATCCCTTACTTCAATGCGTTTATTAAAAAATACCCTACCCTAGGAAAACTCTCTTCTACTTCTGAGGATGAGATTTTAGCCATGTGGTCAGGTTTAGGCTTTTATAGAAGAGCAAGGAATATCTTTGCAGCTAAAGAGATCATAAAAACAGACTATCAAAATAAATTTCCAAAAAAGTTAGAGCAAATTATCAGTTTGCCAGGTATTGGGAAATCAACTGCCGGCGCCTTAATGTCCCTAGCATTTCTTGAGCCTCAGCCTATTTTGGATGGCAACGTCAAACGAGTGATCTCAAGGTTAATCAAGAAAGATATTGCAACACTTAAAGAAAAAGAATTATGGGGGCTCTCTGAAAAACTAGTGAATCATGAAGATTGCTTCTCATATACTCAGGGAATTATGGATCTTGGAGCAACTGTATGCACTCAAGCAAACCCCTTGTGCCAAACGTGTCCTCTCAATAAGGATTGCAAATCAGCTTTTAGCGTCAAACCACAAATAAAAAATAAAACTGCAAAAGCCAAAATGACGATTGCGATGGATTTGTCTTTGGTTCTCACAAATCATTCTTTTTTGCTTGCCAAAAATGAAGAAAGCTCTATTTGGGATCATCTTTGGATACCCTTTGATGATGCTATCATAGCTGTGCATACCTCGAAATTACAGCTGCTTAAACAAGAGCGGATCAGGCATGAATTAACGCATCGAAGTCTTAATCTATTAATTAATATCTATGTTTCACCTAAAGAATTCAAGATCAAAACAAATCAAAAATATGAATGGATAAAAAAGGATAGAATACAGGCTTATGGAACCCCTCAACCGATAACAAAATTAATGAGTCAATTATGAGTAAAACAGTTTTCTGCAAAAAATTTCAAAAAGATTTACCGGCCATGACTGTGCCGCCCATGCCAGGACCGAAAGGCAAAGAGCTTGTGGACTCCATTTCATTAGACGCTTGGGAAGCATGGAAATCTCATCAAACAATGTTAATTAATGAAAGGCACCTAGATTTATCCAAGGCAGAAGATCGAGCTTGGCTGCTAGATCAAATGGGTAAGTTTTTTAATAACGAAGAGGTTGAACAAGCGTCTGGTTTTAAAGCCCTAGACTAACTATTCCACCAAGCCACATCAGAGAAAGCCCTTAAATCTATTTCGTGAGTCCAGGCAGACCTATGTTGCTGCGCTAGGTGATAGTAAGTCTCGGCAATTTTTTCTGGAAGAATTAAACCATCATGCTCCATGCCGCGAGATGCTCGAAGCTCCTGAAACATTTCTTTCCCGAGCATTTTTCCAAGTGTATCAGGCGCATCAACCATGCCATCCACGACAATATGCGCAACATGGATGCCTTTAGATGCAAATTCTGCATTTAGCGTTTGACACAACATTCTTCGTCCGCCCATAGCCGTTGCATGAGAATGCTGGTTTTTATTACCGCGCATCGCAGCAGTGGCTGAGGTTATAAGGAAGGTTCCTGAACCTCTAGCTTCCATGAGCGGCATGAGCGTTTTCGCAACTCTAAAAAGCCCCAGATCTGCCATTCTCCAAGCCCACTCAAATTCTTTTAAAGAGGTTTCATGCAGTAACTTCATGCCTGATTGAGCTCCTAGGTTATAAACTAACACCTGAATTGGGCCCACGTCTTTCTCTATGGAGGCAATCAGGTCTTCTAGTATATTGTCTTGAATTGCATCTATTAAATAACCAGAAGCGCTGCCGCCCTTTTCTTCAATCTGCCGAACCATGCTATCTAACCCAGCTTGATCAGACCTGCGACACAAACAGGCATGCAATCCTTCGCTGGCAAACTTTGCAGCAACCGTTCCGCCGATCCCGGCGCCTGCACCCAAAACTAAACATACTGGCTTCATGAGACTTCTCTTTTTTTATAATAATATTTATATTCTAACTAACTATTCTCCAGTGCGCGCAGTTCGGTTATAATTTTGACCTCTCAATGCCCAGATAGCTCAGTCGGTAGAGCAAAGGACTGAAAATCCTTGTGTCGGTGGTTCGATTCCACCTCTGGGCACCATTCTTATAGAATTTATTATATGTAGTTCTTGAGTATGTCAGCATAAGTCATCACGAAGCCATCATAACTAATCCAAATACTCAGAGAATATTGCAGTTATGCACGTTTGATTTCGCCACATTTTCTTTTGGTGTTTAAAAGGTGGTGTTTTAGACTAAAGAGTAGGCAGGAAAGCCATAACCCAGAGCCTATAGCTATCTAAATCGTAAAGATTTTGAAGTAATGTTAAAGGGATGAAGAAATTCTAAGCTCTCTAAAATAAATACGGCGGTTAAGACCGCCGTATTTACCTGAAGAAACTTATCTCTTTTTGGTTGTTGGTTTTTTAGCAGCTGGTTTTGCTGCAGGCTTAGCAGCGGGTTTTTTGGTTGTTGGTTTTTTAGCAGCTGGTTTTGCTGCAGGCTTAGCAGCGGGTTTTTTTGCTGCCGGTTTTTTAGTAGTCTTAGTAGCCATTTTTCCTCCTTTGGAAAAGCTTATTTTTACGAAATTTATTCCTAATTTTAGAATTTGTCTATAGATATTTTTTATAAAAATAAAAAATATTTTCAGTTAAAAAATGTATGTAAAAAAATTATTCATGCAAGTTATCCTATAATTCTATTTATTGAATCATTAAAAACCAATATGATAAAAAGTACCTTCTATCTACTCTTAAGTATTCTTATTGCAACCTGCTTGGTAATCTTTCAGGAGACAATGAGTAATTTAACTTGGCTCTTATCGGTTGAAATGCCTGTTACATTTTTAATATTTTTTAGCACTTTTTTTAATAATTTATTGCTGATGAATGGAGGTGGCGCCGTTCCATTGATTGCATTGATAGGGATGGGCATGTGTGCGGCTTTTTTAGTAGCCAGGATTTTATTGATTTGGATCAGTGTGGATAAGTCAATTGCCTATGGGTTAGCTGGGGCTGCGGCCATATTAGCGATAGTGTTATTAATGCCTTTAGCTTTCTATAATTTAGATATCCTTGCTGGTGCCAGGTCGATACTTGGCAAGTCAATACTCACGTTCTATGGCTTTTTAAGTGGGTACTTCTTTGGATCAATTTCACAAAAAAAGGTGGCATCATGATCAGAAAATTGAATGCATTATTTGTAACTGCTTTATTTGTTGCCCAAATCAATGCGGTAGAAACCTCGTATCAATATGAGAATATAGCTGAAAATTTAAGTCATCCTTGGGGCATTGCTGTCATAGATGAAAATAACATTCTATTCACTGAGCTCACTGGATCCTTAAGAATAATTGAAGACGGCGTGTTGAACCCCATGCCAATTGGTGGTGTTCCAGATGTTTTGTTTGCAGGCCAAGCGGGGCTTTCAGGCTTAATATTAGATCCAGAGTTTTTTCTTAATCGAAAGCTATATCTTTCATTTTCATCCCCAGATGAAGATCAGAAAACAAATACCTTGGAAGTTGTTAGTGCCAAACTGATTTCTGGCAATCTGACAGAGGTAAAAACAATCTTCAAAGCCTCCCCCTCACGGGATACTGCGGCTCACTATGGTTCCAGAATGGCTTTTTTAGACGATGGTACTTTGTTAATTACTTCTGGTGATGGATTTAATTATCGAGAAAGGGCTCAGTATTTAGATAACCACTTTGGCAAGATTGTTAGAATTAATACTGATGGAACTATCCCCAAAGATAATCCATTTATCAATCACAAAAATGCAAAACCTGAGATCTGGTCATATGGTCATAGAAACCTTCAAGGAATTGTAGTTGTTAAAGGCATCGTTTATGAGAATGAACATGGGCCTATGGGTGGGGATGAGCTGAATATCATTGACCCTTCAAAGAATTATGGTTGGCCTGCAATAACTTATGGAAAAGATTACAGTGGCGCAACAATCTCTCCATTTACAAAGAAAGAAGGCATGGAACAGCCTATTAAATACTGGGCTCCATCGATAGCGCCATCTGGCATGACTTTTTATGATGGCTCACTATTTCCTGAGTGGAAGAATAGTCTTTTTATTTCCGCTCTAGTGCCCGGAGACGTAAGACGTCTGGAAATTTCTAATTCAAAGATCATCAGTGAAGAGATTTTATTTTCGGATCTTGGTAGGGTAAGAGATATCGCAACTTCTCCGGATGGAAGCCTTATTGTGGCAACTGATGGGGCCCAAGGAAAATTGGTCAGAGTGATTAAGAAATAATTCAAGGCCTCTCGTTAGAATGCTGTAGCTTTATTTTGCCATCGTGAAGAGTGGTTGCTAGAGTGTTGGAAAGAAGCCTTAACTAATAAGTAAAACTTCTTTCATCTCCCCTCTCATACAATGATTTGAAGACATGGAGCTTGAGTAAGCGCCAGCATTAATTAAAGCTAGATGTTTATGCATGCTGAGATCTTCAACCTCAAGCTTTTCAAACCATACATCTAGGGCTTCATTAATATTGCCAACTACTTTATATGCTGAAAATTTTCCATGAAATTTTTCTAAAATTACAGGCTCAAATGGTAGGTCGTAATTTGCGGGCTCGGGGGCAATATTAAACCCGGCATTCAATCCGATAAAATTTACATTGTGTTTTTTTTCTTGATAAGTTTTTTCTAGCACTAAAATACCAGCATCCTTAACAATATACTCCCCAGGTTCTATTGCAATATTCAGTTTACTGGGGCCAAAATGCTTTTTCACTAATTTAGTCCAAGCATTTAAATCCAGTGAATCATCTGATTTATTATGAGGGACGCCCAAGCCTCCACCTAAATTAAGAGTTTTAACTTCCGGGATAGCGGCAATAAATGGTTTCACAGATTCGAATACATGCGATAGCTGTTGCAAACTATCATTTAAATAGCCACAACCAGTATGAAAATGAATGGTGTTAATTGAAACTCCATTGCTTCTTGCAATTTTTAAAAAATCATTTAATTGCGCTTGGTAAATTCCAAATTTAGTTAAATTAACGCCTGTATACTGCAACTTTTCATTGCCGCTCCTGCTAATGCCAGTCTGCGGATTAATGCGAATGCCCAAACTATCAGTTAGGCCATTTTTTATGCATCTTTTGAGGGTTGTGATGCTGTCACAATTAATATGAATCCCCTTGTATTGTTTTAATATTAAAAAATCTTTATCAGAAAGAGATGTTGCAGTTAAAGAAATATCTTGAGGGAGAAAGCCGCAGCTTACAGCGTGAACGATTTCCTGGGGAGAGCATGCGTCAATGCCGCACATCCCACCAATTTTCATCTGGGTTAATAGGGGAGTAAATCTATTGGCTTTCATGGCATAAAAAATATTTGTACGCTTAGAGAGCCCTAGGCTAGAAAAAGCCTGCTTCAATCTTAATAAATTGTCATGCACACGGGCTGCAGAATAAAAAAATGTTGGCACATCTGCGTGCCTTGCAAGCTCTTTAACCAAACGCCCGGCTAAATAGAGCTGATCATTTTTATAGGTAAAATCCTCTCGCTCCCACCACATTTTTTCGGAGTATAAAATGCCTGCATTGTCCCCCAGCACAGCATTAGTAAATAGTGTTTTGTCTTTCTTGCCACGAACAATTCCCCGACAATTAGAAGAGCCACAATTGCACTTGAAGGATTTAAATAAATAATCCTCTGTTTCTGTGTAATCCATATACAAGTATGTATTTTTCTTGATTGGCTTGATCGCCCATACCTCAAGCTTCTGCATATCTACCTTGATATTTGGATCGCATGAGTGAAGGAAATACCCGGAAAAATAAGTATCATGCAAATGAAGATTTTTGCTAATCTGCAAAGTGTGCTGCAGGATATCAGGTACTTTTGGGCCAGTAATTTTTGCTAGATAATCTCCTGCCTTAAAAGATTTATTGGTTAGCACTCCCAACCCTTTACTTCTAGAGGTTTTATGTATTGTAAAATCTATTTTTTGTGGAAACAGGGGGTTGCTGCCAAAACGACGCGGGTAAACAGATGTGTTCAATGTTTAAGCTCCAAAAAAAAAATTACTTTATAAGCCCTTTTTATATTTCAAGCAATCATTTTTTTATACTGTTGATCTGCATGATATACCCCCTGTGAAATCTAAAGATTTTTGAGTGAGTTTAGAGGCATGATTCAACTGGCTATGAGATAATAAAATTATGATTTTTCGACAATTATTTGATAAGCGGTCTTCAACTTTTTCATATATTTTAGCCTCAACCTCTGGCAATGCCATCATCATAGATCCTGTGCATGAGAATGTTTTGATCTATGAAACTCTATTGAGGCAGCTAGAATTAAACCTAAAATTCTCTATGGAAACCCATATTCATGCTGATCATATTTCTGGCTCAGGCCAGTTAAAGGAGTTGCTTGGGTGTGAAACTATTAGCGGTCATTCTGGGGCAAAGTGCTCCACAATAACGATGGTGGACCAGGAAGAACTGGAGATTGATGATATTAAACTAAGGGCAATTTATTCTCCAGGCCATACCGCTGATTCGTATTGTTTCTTAATAGAGTCTGTTGAGCCTTATTTACTATTTTCTGGTGATACGCTTTTAATTCGAGGGAATGGAAGAACGGATTTTCAGAATGGAAACCCAGGAACGTTGTACGACTCCATTACTCAAAAACTATTTTTACTGCCTGAGAGCACAAAAGTATTTCCAGGCCATGACTATAATGGCTGTACTATGAGCACCATCAAAGAAGAAAAATTATATAACCCGCGATTCAATAGCAATAAAGAGCACTTTATTAATGTTATGAATTCTTTGGACCTGCCATCCCCCGTAATGATGGATGTGGTTATTCCTTTAAATAAAAATTGCGGTATGGAAAAATAATATGGCTTCATTCGACATTAAATCAGAGTTAGATAAACATGAGTTAACCAATGCTGTAGACCAGGCAAACAGGGTGTTACAAAATAGGTTTGACTTTAAGGGAACCAATGCATCTTTTGCACTCAACGCTAAAGAAATTCTTTTGTCGGCAAAAGAAGACTTCCAGATCAAGCAAATGGAGCCAGTACTGCATGAAGCGATGGCGAAGCGAGGGATTGATTTAAGAACACTGCAACCTGGAATCATAGAATCTTCAACCGGTGAAGCCCGTCAATCGATTAGCCTTCAAGAAGGCATTGACAGGGAGTTGGCTAAAAAAATTACCACACTTGTCAAACAGTCTAAAGTAAAGGTTCAAGCATCTGTTCAAGGCGAAAGCGTCAGAATCAATGGCAAAAAGAGAGATGAGCTGCAAGAAATCATGCAGCTCATTAAAGATCAAAAATATGATATGCCATTACAGTTTGATAATTTTAGAGACTAGTTTTTGGTTCTGTGGAATGGAGGAGATAACAGAGCCTAATGTTTATGGTTCTATTATTTCTAGATAGTTTTATTCATTTTATAAATTGTCATACACTCTAGCTATGGGAATTAAACATTTAAAATCTAACTCAAAAATTGAGAACATCCTGGAAGTCCTGGATCAAGATGCTGGTTTAATTATTGATGATATATTATCAAGTGAAGATCTCCGGCAAATTAACAATGATCTTGAGCCTTATCTTAAAAACAATCTGAAAGGAGATAATGACTTCACTGGATTTCGAACAAAAAGGGTTGGCGCTCTTATGGCTCGCTCTCCAAAATGCCGAGAACTGGCTTTGAATCCTTTGATTAATCAAATTTCACAAAAATTTTTAGAGCCTCATTGTGATGGCTATCAACTCCATTTCACTTCTGCTATTTCCATTGGTCCCGGTGAAACTGAACAAGTTCTCCATCGTGACAGAGGTGTATGGGGCGGTTATGTTCCTAGAAAAATTGAAACGCAACTTAGCACTGTATGGGCCATCACAGATTTTACAAAAAAGAATGGTGCCACCCAGGTAGTGCCTGGTTCACATAAATGGGACAAAGATAGGTCTCCCCTTCCGGAAGAAATAGAATATGCAGAAATGTCAGCAGGCTCTGTCTTTATTTATACGGGCTCAGTAATTCATGGTGGTGGCAATAACACTAGTGATGCTGACCGCTTGGGAGTGTTTTTGCATTATGCTCCAAGCTGGCTGCGTCAAGAAGAAAATCAATACCTCTCTTGCCCTCCATCAATAGCTAAAAATTTACAACCTGAATTGAGAGACTTGATGGGATATTCTCAGGGAGGCTATGTATTAGGCTTTTATACTGACCCAACTGATACCGAAGGTAAGCTTGAATCAGTGTCTCCTAAGAAAATGTTTGGAGAGTCTAATGATCCATTTCAAATCAAAACACCGGAAGGACTCGTTGACGGCTCATCAAAGAAAAATTAATAAAGATATTTTATAAATGATGGCGCATCAACAAATGAAATTGTATCAATCAATTGAACCCTATGAGACTGGTTTTATGGATGCAGATGGGCATGAAATCTACTATGAGCAGTGCGGAAATCCTCAAGGAAAACCTGCTGTCTTTTTACATGGGGGACCTGGCGGGGGCGGAAGCAAAGATGTAAGAAGGTTTTTTAATCCTGAGATATATCGAATTATTGTTTTCGATCAGAGGGGTTGTGGCAGAAGTAAACCACACGCTTGTTTAGAAAATAACACAACCTGGGACCTGGTGAGGGACATCGAATCTCTTCGAGAAAAACTAATCATTGATAAATGGCTAGTGTTTGGTGGCTCTTGGGGAAGCACCTTGGCGCTAGCTTATGCGCAAACGCATCCGACCTCTGTGAGCCAAATGGTTCTAAGAGGAATATTTCTTCTGCGCAAAAAAGAGTTGCATTGGTTTTATCAAGAGGGAGCTAGTCACATCTTCCCTGAAGCCTGGGCGGATTTTATAAAGGTCATTGAAGTGGGCAAGCAATCTAATCTGATGCAGGCATATCATGAGATATTTACTGGCCCGGATCATCAGAAAAGTTTAGATGCTGCAATTGCTTGGTCGCGCTGGGAAGCTGCCTGCAGCAGCATGGATTACTCCCCAGCAAGAGTTGAAGGTTTTTCTAATCCAGAGTTTGCTCTTGCATTTGCGCTAATTGAAAATCATTATTTTATTAATAAAGGTTTTCTTGAAACTGAAGATCAGTTATTAAAAGGAATAGATGTGATAAGGCACATCCCAGCTGTCATTGTTCAGGGTCGCTATGACATGGTTTGTCCAGCTGAAACTGCCTATGAACTCTCTAAGATGTGGCCGGAAGCCTCTTTGGTTATTGCTCCATTTTCGGGCCACACAGCATTCGAGCAAGAGATCATTCATGAATTAATCAAGGCCACCGATCACTTTGGAAAAAATAAGTCTTAAATGAGGTCTTACGTTACCCACTTAGAGTGTTCAGCGACAGGTAAAGTCTACCCGCCGGATCAAATCTACAATCTCTCAGAAGCAGGCAAGCCTTTGTTGGTGAGGTACGATCTTGAAAAAATGAAGCTTGATTTAACAAGGAAGAATTGGTGTGTTGAGTCTGCCCCAGGTTTTTGGCGATACCAAGCCCTGCTGCCTGTATCTAATAATAAATCTAAAATTTCTTTGGGCGAGGTATTAACTCCTTTGATACCGCTTCAAAAAAGTGCTGCTCTTCTTGGGGGTATTGCGGGAAATATCATTGTCAAAGATGAGGGGCGACTGCCAACAGGCTCCTTTAAAGCAAGAGGTCTTTGCCTTGCTGTATCCATGGCACATCAATTTGGCCTGAAGCATCTTGCAATCCCAACCAATGGGAATGCTGGGGCTGCACTGGCAGCTTATGCCAAACAAGCAGGTATTAAAGCGACTGTTTTTTGCCCTGATGACACCCCTTTGATTAATGTTCAAGAAATTCAATTGCAAGGAGCGGACACTTATCTGGTTAATGGGCTCATCAATGATTGTGGAAAAATAGTTTTGGAAGGCAGAGAGAAAACTGGCTGGTTTGATGTTTCAACCTTAAAAGAGCCATACAGAATTGAAGGCAAGAAAACTATGGGCTTTGAGCTAGCAGAGCAGTTAGATTGGAAGATGCCTGATGCAATTTTCTACCCTACCGGCGGAGGCACTGGATTAATTGGTATGTGGAAGGCTTTTGCTGAATTGAAAGCGCTAGGCTGGCTAACAGGCAAGCTACCAAAAATGATTGCCATTCAATCTTCTGGATGCGCACCAATAGTCAAAGCATTTAATGAGGGCTTGGATCATGCGTCTTTATGGGAAGATGCATATACAGTCGCCGCAGGAATCAGGGTCCCAGTAGCCATAGGTGATTTTTTAATTCTTGAAGCTATTAGAGAGTCTCATGGATGCGCTCTTGCAGTCAGTGATGAGCGAATCATGCAAACCAGAGATCTCATTTCCCAGCAAGATGGTTTACTACTTTGTCCGGAAGGTGCGGCAACGGCAGCTGGATATCAAGCAGCCATTGAAAAAAATATTATTAGTCCTGGCGACCAGGTAATTCTCTTTAACTGTGCCACGGGATTGAAATACCCAATGCCCCCTGTAACGAAAAGCCTAGATAAGAATGCTTCAATAGAATATGAGCAGTTTCTCAAGGCCTAGTCTTAACCTAAGATGCCAAGGGTTCTGTCGATGAGCCAGAAAAAACCCATGCCCCCTAAAATTAATGAGGTTATTGTGGCAGATTGCTTGTATAGATTGTATCGATGAGCAAGCCAGATAAAAAAGACAAATACGGGTAGAAGTAATAATTGCCCAGCTTCAATGCCAAGATTGAAAAATAGCAAAGACAGGAACAGCTGTTCATTGCCTATACCAATTCCTGTTAATGCATTTGCAAATCCTAGCCCATGAAGTAATCCAAACCCAAAGGCAATAAGCCAAGGGGTGGACTTATAGCGTTTGCGATCACTGATTTCAATTGCAAGGTAAATAATGGTTAATGCAATAATTGCTTCGACTGTTGCTTGGGGCAATGCAACCAACTCAAATACAGACAGGCCCAGTGTAATACTATGCGCCAGAGTAAAAGCAGTAATGGTTTTGACTGCATTTAAAAGTCCTGAAACCAAAAAGAGTAAGCCCAAGATAAATAAGATGTGATCCTTGCCGCTCATCAAGTGATCAACTCCCAAATTAAAATATCCCAGAGGATAAACTTGCTCCTTTAAAGGAACGGTGAGAGAGGATCGTTTGAGGTTAATCAAGCCCTCGAACACTTCTCCGTCTAAGTGCTTAATAGTGACGAGCGCATCAGTCAAAACACTTAAATTTACAACCTCAATGACCTGACCTTTGAGAGATTGATCGCAAGTTAATAACAGGGTTTCCACTAAATACTTACCTTGCTGAATGGGTGACTGCCCTTCTCTTTCGCAGCTTATTGGAAATAATACCTCAGCTCTTGAGCCTATATTCTTAGAAGGATACATCCAGTTAACTTCATAGATGCTGTCTTCAACTTCACTCACTACCAAATGAGCTGGATTAAACTCATGCGCAAAGAGTATGGACGAGCAAAGCGCGAGAATAAAAACTCTACCAAACTGCTGAAGCATTAGAATTGATAGTTCGGATTAATGATGACTCGATATTGAGATTTAATGTCATCGAGGTATTGATTGACCGCATCATCTTGTATTTTGGTGAGGTAATCTTGTGTAACCTTGCTAGCAATTTTTTTCCATGGTGGGAAAAACCCTTCGGAAGTATCTGTAATAAAAATTACATGCTCTCCAAAAGCTGATTGATAAGGTCCCGACCATTGATTTAATTTTGGCTGAGCGAACGCTGATAAAAAAGAGGCCCCAAAGCTTCTTTCAATCTCAGCGATTGTATTTTGATTAAAGTTTTTACCCAGAAAAAAAGGGTCGCCTCTCAACTCCAGACCATTATCAATAAAAGCATTTAACGCAGCATTGGCACGCTCTTTTGCATCCGACTCCTTGCTAAAATAATGATGCTTAAACGAATAGGTTGAAGGTATGAAGTAATTGGCTTTGTTGCTTTCATAAAAATCCAGTAGCTCTTGCTCAGTAGGCTCGTCAGGCATTGTTTCTTGTTTTAAAAAGGTAAGTTTTTGTGCAAGCCGTCTCTTAATAATCCTATCCTCTTGATCCAGACCTAAGAGCAAAGCTTCTCTATAAAGAATCTCTTCTTGTACAAGATTATTGATGATATTTACAACCTCTTCATCAGTTGGATCTCGGCCCACTTGAGATGTCCACGCTGACAGTAAGCTTGATAGCTCCTGATCAGTAATATAAATATCTTTAGAGCTCTCATCAGAATTTAAACCAACATCAATGACAAAAATTAATAGGCCTATTAAAAAAAATACCAGTATTCTAATGTTCAACTTGATAGTCCGAGAATTTATAAGATATTAATATCTATCTTGCTTTGCTCTGGGATATACCAAATAGGAGATGACCAGCCGCGCTCTTGTATTGTCTGGTGCAAATCAGGTCTGGGCGTCACTCCAGCCTTCACAGCATCCCAGGTTGACCAACGGCAGGTAGGGTTTTCTAAAACTCTCACATAGTAAAATGCTTTGATGGTTGGATCAAACTTAGGATCCGTCCAAGTGGTTTTTAATTCTACTGCACCTGCATCATCTGAGATGGAACAATCATTAATATTAACTCTTGCGCCATTATCAGGACATCTATTAGTTAATGGGTCTACAACCAAGCCATCGGAACATGCAACATCGTAAACTGTTTCATGGGGAGTGCCGGATCCATTTTCCACCCAACCTTTAATGATTTGAATTCTCTGAAGAGGAGCTCCATTTTTATCACGCTGCGCCCATACTAAAAACTGTGGCGTTTGATTGTCACTCGCAAATAAATCTGCGCCCATCGTGACCCCTTTAGCATAAGCTTCTTGCACCATATTTTCGGAATCTAATTCGATGGCATTCATGTCATAACCAGCAAAAAACCTCACAGCCAGCCTGGTTCCGGTTGTTGCAAATGTTTCTTTTCTTTTGAATGCTTTAAAAATTGAATCTCTAGTATTTTCTTCTGCCCACGCCACAGCTAAGCCTGAGGCTCCCCATTGCTCAAACCCAGTATCAGCATAAGTTCTACCTTCTATTTTTTGAGTGGACGGAGGTTGATTATAGGCAGCGCTATATTGCGTTAGCTGATCAATTCTCTCGTCAGTAAGAGGAACTGAAGCTCTGCCTTGAGCTGTGCCATCCAGAATTCCAACTTTTGACCAGTAGTTTTCTTCATCGAATGATCCGGCGCCTGTATGAGTATCAGAGGAGCCAATTAATCCAAATTTATAAGGATTGCCTTGCTGCTTCCAATCTAACGTTAGGCCTCTTAAATAGGCATCTCTTACATATCCGCCTTGCGGCATGCTATATGCAGGCGGTCTGCTGCCAACTCTTTTATCCATTATTTCAAAATCGGCCCATTCATCGTCTGGTGAAAGAAGCGGATGAGTATCAGAGGTTCCCTTAACTTGAGTTATTTCAACAACAGGCTCGTTTCTCATGCGTTTTTCAGAATAATCAACATCAATTGGATTGCCTCTAAATGTCTCGACTTCAAACATTTGACCATTGGAACCATTGCTGTTGTGAGGCATAGCCAGTGAATCAACACCCCTTTCTCTTAAGCCATCCATCCAAGTCCAAAGGTCTTCGGGATTCAAAGAGTCAATTCTTGTCCATGGACGAATTGGAGCATTGGAAGAATTAAAGATTACATTTCTATGAAGGTTTCCGCCCTCTACAGCTGTGGAAGTAGTAAATTCATAGCCTATAAAGGTTGTAAATTTTCCTGGATTATTGAATTCTTCGGCTGCATTAGCCACATCTGCCCATGCAGACTTATGAATATCATAATCAAATGAAGTCAGAGCCAATTGTAAGTTTTTAGTTAACCAGGCTTGAATAACTCTGGGATGCCATAAAGGATAAGGCTGGATAATTGCTTGAGTTAAAACCGAGCTAAAAATATTTGCTCTCTCTGGTCCAGACTGAAGGGTGATATTTTCAGGCCGATTAAGGTTATGAAATGGTTTGCTCCATTCTTGCTTAGATATTTCTGACGAGGTATCAGCATAATTTTCTACCATGCCCATGTAAAAACCATGATCAGTAACGGCATAAAAATCTAATGGTTCTTTTAACTTCATGTCATAGCCAAGAGGATGCTTGATTGCTTCGCCTGTTGCATATTTATATGCATCATATGGGGTGCTAGTCACACCAAAAATATAAGCATCAAAAGAGTATTTTGTATGCACGTGCAAATCCCCGTACAAAGGAATCTTGTCTGGGTTTGATGGTATTTGGTTGCCATTGATTTTGGGGTTGCTCAGAGAAAAATCTACAATCTCTAGCGCTGAGTCACTTTGCAGCACTTTATATGAGCCTGTCACTGATAAATACAGCAATGTGGATACTGCAATCAGTGCAATAAGTAATCTATTAACTTTCATTTCCTATCCCCCCTCTATCTTTTAATAATAAGTTTTCTACCTAATAGTCTAATCTATTTTATTGAAGATCTTTAATCCTGATCAGCAGGAGAGAACCCTAAAGCATGTTTCTCGCTAAACAGAGCAACCTTCATTGCGTCGTCAGCATCGTATTGATGAATTTTTTTTAAATCATTTCCTGGCACATTCGTGTATCTCATCACTGCATTTCGTGCTGCAACCATTATTGGATTTTTGAGGTGATAGATTTTTCCCTGCATCATAGACATGTGCTGGATGCTCTTGGTGCGCTTGCTTCTAATAGAGTCATAAGTTTTTTGAACTTTAGCAAAGTCACAGTTAGTGATTTTGCATAGTATTCCGAATACATATGCATCTTCAATAGCCATGCAGGCGCCCTGCCCTAAAAATGGAACCATGGGATGCGCTGCATCACCAACCAAGGTTAAGTTATGGGCTATCATCGATTTAAGCGGAGGTCTTATGTATATGCCCCATTTATATAATTTCATTGAATCTTCAATGACAGGAAAAATCTTTGGATCATAGATTGAGAAATCATCCAATAAATCATTGTATGAACCCTCCTCTTTCCAGGATTCTGTAAATTCATATGCTTCTTTGGTGCAGGCCACAAAACTGACATCGCCTTCATTATTAATAGGATAAGAAACAATATGACTGCCGGGACCCAAGGCAAAATGTATATTTTGAAGATTAGATTTGCCTATCCCTCGCCATGCGCTATAGCCGCTATATCTTGGCTGTTGATTCAAAGTAAAAAACTGCTCTCGAATTGAGGATCGAATTCCATCGCATGCTACTAAATGACTGAGAGTATATTTTTCATTATTTTTAAAAGCAGCTTCACAGTTACTTTGATCAAAGCTTTCAAAAGTATGATTATAAAAAATTTCTCCTCCCAGGCTCATGTATTGCTCTAAAAGAAGAGTCATTAATGTTTGTCTGCGAGTGGTTAGTACCTCAGGAGTTTTAAATTCACAAATTGTGCGTTGAGGGCTGTTGATTGAGGCTTTGGTATTAATAAATGATTGATCTTTCAAATTACTAAAAATATTTATTCTGTCTAATAGACGCAGAGCGTTTGGCGAAAGAGAGATTGCAGCCCCATGAGATTTTTCTTCAGGTGACTGTTCAAAAATAATAGCTGGAATTCCTTCTTTTAATAAAGTGCAGCCAAGGGTAAGGCCAGCTATTCCCCCGCCAATAATGCCGACTCTATTAGAAAGATTGTTCATAAATATTTTTAAATTCCGTTTCCTTGACTTAGAGCGTGCTCTAAGTTGTATAGTAATGTTCTTATATTAATATGATTTAACTCTCTGGAGAAAAAATGACAACAAATAAACAAATCACTTCTACTGTAACCGACCAAGGCAAGCTTGAAATAGCCATTACTGATTCAGCGCGACCAGTGCCAAAAGATGATGAGGTATTAATAGAAGTTCAGGCAACGCCAATTAACCCGTCAGATCTAGGTTTATTGCTTGGGCCTGGCGACATCAACACTCTTAAGGTTGAAGACTCTAAAATTACCATGGATGTTCCTGCAGCAATTATGGGTGCAATGCAGCCAAGACTTAATATTCCAATGCCCGTTGGAAACGAAGGCTCTGGGGTTGTGATTGAAGCCGGCGCAAATGCGCAAGAATTATTAGGCAAAGTTGTGAGCGTGGTTGGTGGGGGTATGTACTCTCAATATAGATGTCTTCCTGCAGCAAGCTGCATGGTCATGAATGAAGGTACTGAACCTAGAGATTGCGCATCAAGCTTTGTGAATCCTCTGACGGCTCTTGGCATGGTAGAGACCATGAAAATGGAAGGACACACAGCGCTTGTTCATACAGCTGCTGCCTCTAATTTAGGCCAAATGCTTGTCAAAATATGTGTGGATGATGGGGTACAGCTTGTTAACATTGTTCGAAAACAAGAGCACGTTGATTTATTAAAATCCATTGGCGCACAATTTGTGTGTAATTCCTCTGATGATGATTTCATGGAGCAACTAACTGCCGCTATCACAGAAACAAAAGCAACTCTTGCATTTGATGCTACTGGTGGAGGCGAATTAGCCGGAAAGATACTAACCTGCATGGAAGTGGCCGCAAGACAAAATACAACTGAGTACAGCCCCTATGGTTCTACTCAACACAAGCAAGTCTATATTTACGGGGCGCTCAATCAGTCTGGAATCACTTTGCCAAATAATCGTACTTTTGGAATGTATTGGGGCATTGGTGGATTTTTATTAACGCCATTTCTAGGAAAAGTTGGATTTGAAAAAGTGGGTGAGCTTCAAGCTCGAGTTGCCAATGAAATTAAAACAACCTTTGCCAGCACCTATACACAAGAAGTTTCTTTAGAGGGAGCCTTAACTCTTGAGGCTTTGATGGTGTATGCCAAACAGGCAACGGGTGAAAAGTTCTTAATTAATCCAAATAGCTAAAAATAATTATTTACTTTATTTAATAGGTAGAATCCTTTAGATATAATTAAATTTATTAACTTTTACAGGAAAAATTATGAATAAAATAAAATTATTTTTGATACTATCTATATTCTTTAATGTGGCCACCATAGCAGAAGGTGCGTTTACAACAGTCATGGTTTCTGCCAAAGATACCAGTAAATATATAGAAGCAGTTAAATCTAATACTGCTCTTTATGAGACTATTGGAGCAGATGCTGCAGGATATTGTGAAACTATCTCTGGCCGAGATTATGCAGGTCAATTAATGATGTGGAGTGCATATTCAGATGTAACCAGTGCAATTAAGGGTGCGAGTAAATATGATCCAAGCAAAGCTTCGAAACAGATGGCAAATATGCGTGAGTTTAAATATGGAACAACTTGGGCCCCATTAAAACCATTTCCTAGATTGGATCCAGGATATGAAAGAGCAATGCGCCTCAAAATTTCACAAGCTAATTTACCTGCCTTTATTGCAGGTATAACTAAACTTGAAAAAGAAATCCAAGATGCTGGCCATGATACATTTATGAATGGTTTGTTTATAGCCTTGGGTGGGGGTACTTATGAAGCAGATACTCTGTACCTAAAATCCATTACTTCAAATGTAGATACTCATGGTGCCGTGATAGATGATTATTTTTCAGGTGCTGCATGGGGAGTAACTTATAGAGAAGTGACAGCGCTCATTAGTGAAATTGTAAATGATCAGTTTGAGGTTTGTGAGCAGTTTTATACAGCAAACTGAAACAAAGACATGCCAATAAAAAAAGGGGCTTACAAAGCCCCTTTTTTTATATTTTGCTTGATTGAGCTTATATTAAAGCTAACGCCATCCTTACCAAACAAACAACGGAGCCAAGCCATAACAATGTTCTTAATCTTGCGAAACCAGCAATGTATGTAACAAGATGTCCAACTCTAAAAGCAAGCCACCAACATGCCAGTCCAGTTACATCAACCGATAGCTGCATAGATAGCAATGCCAAAGCCAAAAATATTGGCAAAGTTTCTTGTAAATTTGTGTTTGCTCTCTTGGCTCTGCCGGCCATCACCGTTAGCTCATGGGGCATAGGCTCATCTCTATTAGAACCAAGCCAAGGAAAATTTTTCATGTTGAAAGCTGCGGGCACAAGCCAAGTTTGAAGGAAAGCGAGCAGCAAAGCGCAAATAATATAAGTAGTCATAAATTTTCTTCTAAATCTATAAAGTTAAAGTATATAGGATTACATTTAACCCTTCAAAAATTATTTTTCTTTATCGAATGTTCACATATAGAATAAAGAAAAAGGATTCTATTGAGCGCAGGACTACTAACAGTAAAAACCAAATTAGCTTTTGGTATAGGCGCCACGGGTGAGGCTGCAACAAACTGGATATTTTCAGGCATCACTTTTTTTTTCTATAATCAGGTTCTCGGTCTCTCAGGCTCTCTTACGGGGTTTGCAGTATTAATAGCCATTATTTTTGATGCAATCTCTGATCCTATTATGGGCTCCATCTCTGATCGCTTTAAATCTAAATTAGGGCGCAGGCACCCCTTCATGTTCTTTGCGCCCTTCCCCACTGTGCTAGCAATTTGTCTCATGTTTTTCCCACCTGAGGGGCTCTCAGACTATGGGTTATTTGCTTGGTTAATTGGCACGACTATTGTTCTAAGGATAAGTATTACGCTGTTTGCTGTTCCTCACTTAGCTCTCGGTGCGGAACTCTCAGAAGATTACATTGAACGCAGCCGAGTCATGAGTTACAACAACCTCCTTGGCTACATGGGCGTGATTATCATGCACATATTCGCATGGTTTCTAGTATTTCCTAATTTTGCGGGAGAGGAAATTGGTCAGCTCAATCAAGCAGCCTATACCCCTATCGTAATCTTCAGCACCATCTTGATTGCGCTTTGTATTCTATTGTCTGCGTACTTTACAAAAGATCGTATCCCTTATTTAAAAAAACCACCAGATGATGCTCCAAAGATTGGGATTTTAGATTTATTTCAAGACATTGTTGGAGCTCTGAGCAATCGAAACTATTTGCGACTGGTAGTTGGAATGTTTTTTCTCACGCTACTCATAGGCACCCATGAAACACTTGCCATTTATATGGGAACTTTTTTTTGGGAACTCTCGCCTCAACAAATTGGATTGCTGGTCATTAACAATATTCTAGGCTTTGCCTTTGGATTTATAGTGACCGCAAGACTGCATCAAAGATTTGATAAGCCTGTGATTATGGTGGTGAGTATTATTATGCTCAGTATTTTTTGGTCTGCCTCGGTGAATTTAAGACTTTTAGGGTTAGCGCCGGATAATGGCTCAACAGAATTGGTGCTCTTTATTATTTTCTTTGGCTCTATTACCTCTGCTGGTGGCTCAATTTTAAATATCACTGTTATGTCTGCCTTGGCAGATATTGCAGATGAGCACGAGCTCAACACAGGGATCAGACAAGAAGGTGTTTTTTATGCAGCTAGAACGCTATTTGCTAAAACTTCAAGCGGCATTGGTCATGTTGTAGCAGGTCTTGCTCTCGACTTCATCGACTTTCCCACCGACAGTGCGCCAGGAGAAATTCCAAGCGAGACTATATTTCAGCTTGGGTTGATTGATGGTCCTTTTGCAATGATTTGGGGTTTAATTGGAGCATTCTTTTACGCGCGTTATAAAATTACCAAGCACTCGCATGCGAAAATTAAAGCAGCACTTGCCATTAAAAATTCATAACCCCAAGGCATCTTCAGCATATAATTCGAAAATGAAAGATTTTAAAATTGGATGGGAGGAATGGGCATCATTTCCTAAGCTGGGCATTTCAGCATTAAAAATTAAAACCGATACTGGGGCCAAAACCTCGGCACTGCATGCAAACAATATTCGATTAGCAGGCACTGCAAATAATAGAAAGGTTATCTTTGAGTTGTCGCCTGATGTGGAGCAACCTGAGGTTCGGATTCTTTGTTCAGCCAAGGTTATTGATCAGCGAGAAGTGACTTCTTCAAATGGGGCGTCAGAGCTCAGATATATTATTTCAACTCCTGTAAAAATTGGTCCTAAAACATGGGACATAGAAATTTCTCTGACCAATCGAGAAAATATGTCTTTTAGAATGATTCTTGGCAGACAAGCACTTGAAAAGCTGACGGTCATTCCTGACGCTTCTTTTATCCAGGCTCGACTGTCCTATGAAAAGTATCAGAAGATAATCAAGAACAAGCCTTCGTTTGGTAGCTTGAAAATTGCTATCTTGACCATGAGCCCAACTAACTACTCGATTAAAAGATTAATTGAGGTGGCTGAAAAGATGAATCATGAGGTAGATGTCATTAATACCAAACGCTGTTATCTCAATATTAATTCTAGAAATCCTGAAATACATTACGATGGAGCTCCTTTGCCTCATTATGATGCCGTGATTCCTAGGATTGGTGCTTCTGTAACCTTTTATGGCATGGCGGTGGTTAGGCAATTTCAAGCCATGGGAACCTATTGTGTCAATTCAGCAGATGCCATAGGGTCTTCACGAGATAAATTAGCTGCTCATCAAATTCTTGTAGGTCATAAAATTCCAATGCCAGATACTGCCTTTGCGAGCTCGCCAAAAGATACGAAAAACCTTATTGCATTAACTGGGGGGTCCCCCCTAATTTTAAAACTTCTGAGCAGCACCGGTGGTCGTGGAGTGGTCTTGGCCGAAACAAGCAAGGCAGCTTCAGCAGTTATAGGCGCATTCCAGGGGTTGGATGCAAACTTCATTTCACAAGAATTTATTAAGGAAGCTGGTGGATCGGATCTTAGATGTTTTGTAGTCGGCCGAAAGGTTGTGGCCTCAATGTTGAGGACAGCAGCAGAAGGTGAATTTAAATCCAACCTCCACGCCGGAGGGACTGGAAGCCCGGTTCACATCACAAAAGAAGAAAGAGAGATTGCTGTTCGTGCGTCCAGGGTTCTTGGGTTAAATGTATCAGGTGTGGATATCATCCGAACCAATGATGGCCCTAAAGTTCTTGAGGTCAACAGCTCTCCTGGCTTAGAAGGCATAGAGTCAACATCAAAGGTTGATGTGGCCAGCGCCATAGTAAAATTTATAGAGTCTAATGTTAGATCTTTAAGATCTATTAAGTAATCCATTCTTGTAATCGCCTATACTCAAGAAAGGCTCGAAGGCTGCAAGTAATCCTGAGAGCACCAAGGCTTAAAATTTTCCTCGTAAAAATCTCATACGAATCGAATAAACTCGAACCAATGCAACAACCGTCAGAATGGCTTGTGTAAAAATAGAGATGGCTAAAGTGTTTGTCCAGCTCCAGCTATTGATGGTGAGCCACAGCAAGAATGTCTGAAGCGGAAAGTTAATAATGAGGCCCATCATCACGACTATAACGCTCTCTCTAAAGGCAGCTTTTTCTTTGTTATTCATAGTATTTTCTTGGTTTTAAATCTGTTGGTAGTTGCATTGCTTCAAAATCTCTGGAGACAAAGAAGCATTGATTAATTCTATGATATTTTGATCTAAATTGGGTATAGCCAATGAGGATTCAATCTCTTTTTCATCATGCCACCCTCTCCCATTCACATAATCTTGCATAGGAATAAACGGCACCTCTGATTGGCCTAAAATTGTCTGAATATCAGAGTGCACAATCTCTTGGGCAGCATGAAATTGTTCTACAGGAATCATAATCGAGTTTGGAACTTCTGCTGCCATGCGTAAATAGCTAGCATTTTTTTGATTCCACATGGCAATAGCGTTTTCATAATCTTCAATAGAGAATTGCACAAATTGCTCAAAACTCAGCTCTTTTATTTTGGGGTAATGATCATAGTAAGGCTCTTGATGCATTGCCTTGAGCCATGAATACGGATTTCTTAAACAGAAAATAAAGAGGCACTGCTCTACAGCAAACTTTGACCATTCCTCTTGCTTGGGGGCCAGGCGATGCTTCCAACCAAGAAAATTATAATGTTGGAATTGCAGGTTAAAATTTTTTCCAGCAAAGTAGCCTATGGCATTGGTTCCACAATGGCGCTCACCAAAAACTTTAATCGAATTAATCAACAAGTGTTACTGCTGTCCCATAGGCAATAACTTCAGAGGCTCCAGCTGCAATAGTGGATGTTTGAAATCTAAAGTTCAAGACGGCATTGGCGTTGAGTGCCTCCGCGTTTGCAATCATTCGCTCCATGGCTTCTTCGCGTGCTAGGGTTAATAAAATTGAGTAGCTCTTAAGCTCGCCCCCCACGAGATTTTTTAAAGTGGCAAGAATGTCTGTCCCCAAGTGGCGGGCTCGAACCGTGCTGCCGGTTACGACACCATAGTAGGTTTCAATCTTTTTGCCTTCAATGGTCGGGGTAGAGGAAACTAACATTATTTGCGCCTATTAAGTGGGTATAATTTAATTATTACATGAACAATATAAAACAAGAGCTGGTAGAAACAAAATTTGCGATTGGTGCGGTGGTCAAGCATCGTTATCTAGATTTCCGCGGAGTGATCTTTGACGTGGATCCGGAGTTTAATAACACCGAAGAGTGGTATCAATCAATTCCATCTTCTATTCGCCCAATTAAAAATCAGCCTTTTTATCATCTGTTTGCAGAAAATGGCCATATTTTTTATATCGCCTATGTCTCAGAACAAAACTTACTGCACGATGATTCAGAGGACTTGCCCAAGCACCCTGAAATTCAAAACCTATTCTCGCATTTTGAGGATGGAAAATTTATGCCTCTTGCTAGAGCGATAAACTAAGCAGCTTCTTGGTGAGCTATCATCAAGGCAGTCACAAAGACTTCCAAGGCAACCTTTAACTCATCCATGCCGAGGAAGGTTGGCGCAAGTCGAATATTTGAATCCGATGGATCGTGAAAATGAGGGTAAGTTGACCCTGCTGGTGTAATCAACACCCCTGCATCCTTGCACAGCTCAATCACTCTTTTGGCTATGGGTCGCTTGGCATTATAGGAAATAAAGTATCCGCCTGTTGGTTTGAGGTAGGCGCCTATATCTGGACTTAAGGCATCTAAGGCCAAAAAAACTAATTCAAATTTAGGGCGAACAATCTCAGCGTGTCTTTTCATGTGTGCTATGACACCAGTTTGATCTTTCAATAATTGAACATGGCGTAATTGATTCACTTTATCGGAGCACACAATCATAGAAGCTCTTTGCCTGGCCAATAAATTAAAGACTGGCATGCCTGCTGAAGCAAAAGCCAAGCCTCCGCCGCCAAAGGTTACTTTTGAAAATGAGCAAAAAACTGCTGCTTGATCCTCAGCACCTGATCGCGTGATCAACTCCCAGGTTGGCGTTTGATCCGGCGAGGGTAAAAAATCATGCAGTAAATACGCGTGATCAAAGATAAATAAAAACTCCTCAGAATAAGACTGGCCAGCTTCAAGCATGGCTGTAATATTCTCGTCAGAGTAAGTATCGCCCGTTGGATTTGAATGGCGAGGCACACATACAATGCCTTTAATATTTTCATGCTCTTGAAGCAATGTATTAAAAGCTTTCATATCAATTCCAGAGCCCGTCAAAGGAATGGTTAACATCTCTATTCCAAAATCTTCAAGCAACCTAAAATGTCTATCAAAGCCAGGAACAGGACAAATAAATTTAAGATTCTCTTGATCTTTCCAGGGCGTTTTTAAACCGAATAAATAGTTGGCTAGGATTAATTGATAGATAAGCAAAAGACTCGACTGCTCCCCCACCAAAGTCTTTTCAACCGGTGCTGATAAAAGGCTTGCTCCCAGCGTTCTAGCCTCCAAGATACCCAAGGGCTCTCCATAATTTCGCACATCAACTCCACTGGGAGCCTGAGAAGAAACCTCCATGCTCAGCAATGCGTTAGATAAATCTAGCTGGTCTGATCCTGGCTTTCCGCGAGTCAAGTCAATCGATAGGCCTTGTGCTTTTAAAGCAGCAAATTTAGATTCCAAAGATTTTTCCATAGTATCATTAGCTATATTGGTGAATATATTTTATAGGATAAAGTAATAAGTGGCATACATATCCATACTTTTGGTTGTAATTATCCTGCTCTTAGGGATCTTGATTTATTTAAATCTGAGGCCTGACGCTTCATCCGTGAGTTCCAGGGAATCCTTAAGAGATTTGGATAAGGCGGTAGAAAGGCAAGAGGCGACATTGTTCGATCTTTCAAAAGATATTCAATCCTTTCAAGACCCACTGAGCAAACTCAATCGATACTTATCTGGTGGCACCCTGGCTGGAAAATTTGGCGAATGGTCGCTGGATGCAATTATTAAAGATATTTTCCACACCAATCAATATACGGCCAATGCAGAGGTGATTGCTGGCTCTAGCAGAAGAGTCGAATTTGCTATCAAGCTGCCTGAGGGGTTGCTCTTACCGATAGATGCAAAATTTCCATCTGGACTCTTTGATAGCTACCTTGCTGCTGTTGATAATAGCGATGCTCAATTAATTAAAAAATCTACCGATGATATTCGCAGGCATGTCTTAAAAGATGCCCTAGATATCAATAGTAAATATATGCAATCAGGCGTAACAGTTGATTTAGGCATCATGTACATACCCAGTGAGTCTTTGATGCAACTCATAGATTCAATAGGCAATATTAGAGAGGAGATCTTTAGAGATTACAGGGTTCTAATCATGGGTCCAAATTCTTTGGCAGCATACCTAATCAGCGTTCATATGGGGTTTAGAACCCTTGCCCTGAATGAAAGAGCGGGTGAAATTATGACGGAGTTTGGCAAGCTAAAAAAAGAGTTTGTAAGTTTTGGTAGTTCTACCGAAGAGCTTCAGAAAAAAACTGATGCGATGCTCAAGGCTGTCAATGAGCACGCTACAAGAGAAAGGCAGATGAATAAGGCAATCCAGAATATGGACCAACTAGACTCCTAGTTAATAATAAAAACGTCTCCACATATTCAACCCAAACATCGTTGCCAAAACCCACAAGATCACTTCCAAGATATTAGGGTTACTGTTGTAGCCAAAAAAGCCTTTTAAGAACACGCCCATGGTGCCCTTGTCGTGCAACGGATGGTAAGACGTGGCAGCGCCAGACTGCACTAAAGATGGCTCTAAAATATTCCATACTCGATAAATAGAAGTTTCCTCTATTTGCTCTGATTTAACTAAATACTCCTCTGCCTCATGGGTTCCATAGGCAATCATTCCTGAGGCTAAAAATACCAGCAAGAGTGTGGTGTATTGAAAGACTTTTTGTAAGTTCACCTTTCTGCCCTGTCTGACAATCAAGAGCCCAATCATGATGGCAAGCAATGCCCCTAAGAAAAAGCCGAGGTAAGAAAATGCACCGGTAATGGAGAAACTAGAGATTAAAAAGATAGCGGTTTCAAAGCCCTCTCGTAATATTGCAAAGAAGACAACAAAAAATATTCCCCATGATGAAAGCTCGATAGCATTCAGCGTCTGATCCTCTAGCACCTTTTTATTGCTTACATTTTTGGATAGCCAAAAAATAACATACCAAATTAAGAAAGCCGTGATAAACAAAAAGACCGCCTCAAACAAGGCTTTGGTTGAATCATTTCCAAGGGCGCTTTTGGCCTGAATCACTAAAAAACCTACCGCCACACTTGCTATGATGGAAGCGACCACCCCATACCAAAGCTTAGGTAAATAAATAGTTTGCTTAGTTTTTTCAAGCAACAGATAAATAATTCCTACAACCAAAGATGCCTCTAGGACCTCGCGAAATACTATAATAAATTCTGCCATTATATAATGTGATAACAATCAGTTTGTATTGGATTATTATATCCAATCCTCATTACAATTAATGCTCTGTGTATAAACATTATTATGAATAAAACATCTCTTCACACAACCCATCTGCAGCTTGGCGCCAAAATGGTTAATTTTTCAGGATGGGAGATGCCTATCACCTATACATCCTTAATTGAAGAGCATCATGCTGTGAGAAAAAGTGCTGGCATTTTTGATGTTTCCCATATGGCAGTCTTTGATTTTGATGGTGGCGATCAAATTGGATTTTTTGAAAAGATCTTTGCTAATGACATTAAAAAGATAGCCAACGCCAACAAAGCTCTCTATGGCGTCTTACTCAATGAGCATGGCGGCATCTTGGATGATCTCATCATCTATCATGCCGACGATAAATTTAGATTGGTTTCAAACTGCTCTACGCGAGAGCAGAATGCTGCTTGGTATAAAAAATATGCTGCAGAATTTGGCGTGGAAGTCATTGAAAGAAAAGACATGGGGATCTTGGCTATTCAGGGCCCTCACGCGATTGAGGCAATCTTAGCCATGAATGAGATTTCAGCCTCTATTAATGACCTAGAGACCTTTGGGTGTATGTTTGCTGGAGATCATCTCTATGCTCGAACAGGCTATACAGGTGAAGATGGTTTAGAATTAATTGTTCCCAATAATGTCATAGTCAACCTTTGGAATGTCGCGCTTGATCAAGGGTGTGTGCCCATTGGACTGGGCGCCAGGGATACTCTGAGGCTCGAGGCAGGGCTCAACCTCTATGGCAATGACATGACTATATATAATCACCCTTATGAGTCTAATTTGACCTGGACCGTTGATACCCAAGAGAACTCAAGAGATTTTATTGGCAAACAAGCCTTGCTTGCAGTAGATCAAAGTGCGTGTCAAAAAATTATTGGGGTGATTTTAAAGGATCGAGGGGTCTTGAGGCCTGGGTATGAGATTACTCACGAGCAAGGCAAAGGGATCATCCTGAGTGGGACCTACTCCCCAACGCTTGAGGCCAGCATTGGTTTGGCAAGAGTGGATCAAGGGTTTGGAACTTGTGGCAAAGTGATGATTAGAAGTAAGGAATTAAATGTTAATTTTGTATCGCCTAGATTCTTAAGACAAGGTAAAATTTCATCATGAGTGATATACCAGGCGACTTAAAATTTCTTTCTTCTCATGAATGGGTCCGAGTTGAAGTTGATGGCACGGTAACCGTTGGGATCAGCGATCATGCCCAAGACTTATTGGGTGATATTGTTTTTGTTGAACTGCCAGAGGTTGGTCAATCCATAGATGCAGAAAGTGACGCTGCCATTGTGGAATCTGTAAAAGCAGCATCTGATGTCTACTCTCCGCTTTCTGGTGAAGTGATAGAAGTGAATTCTCTGTTAGAGGATCAACCTGAGATTATTAATTCTTCTCCATACGATGATGGTTGGTTTTATAAAATGTCTCCTTCAGATCTATCGGAAATAGATAACTTGCTGTCTCCTGAAGACTACAGTGAAGTCTGCGAAGATTAGCTCTCTCCAATAGATTGCTCGCCTTAGAATTGTTGAATCATGTTGTTTAACTGTTTAAATATTTATGGAAAATTACAATAGCTTTGCCCTAAGGCATCTGGGTTTAAACCAATCGGACGTTGATGCGCTCTTAGCTGAGCTGGGCTATACCAACTTGGAAGATTTTTCTAAATCTGTCTTGCCTGAAAATATTTTTATTGAGGATAATCTCGCTTTAAATGCACCCATGTCGGAAGAAGAAGCCTTGCAAGCTTTAAAAAAAATTGCCAAAAAAAATCATGTCTTCAAATCATTTCTTGGGCAAGGATATTACGGAACCATTACCCCAAAGGTTATTTTAAGAAACGTCTTTGAAAACCCGGGATGGTATACCTCATACACGCCCTATCAACCGGAGATCTCTCAAGGCAGACTTGAGGCACTCATTAACTTCCAAACAATGGTGAGCGATCTGACGGGACTGGAGATTGCCAATGCATCTTTGCTTGACGAGGCAACCGCTGCTGCCGAAGCGATGACCCTTGTATCAAGAGTAGGAAAATCAAAGTCGCAAAAATTTTTTGTAGATGAGAGCTGTTTTCCGCAAACTATTGCGGTGTTGAGTGCCAGGGCTAAACCAATAGGCATAGAGGTGGTCGTTGGAAACCCTCAATCTTTAGAGGAGCTATCTGAAGAAATCTACTTTGGGGCCCTAATCCAATACCCAAACAATCATGGTGAAATTTCTGATTACACTTTGGCAATCAAAAGTGTTCACGACCATAATGGTTTAGTGGTTATGGCCACGGACCTTATGGCGTTGACTCTGCTAAAGAGCCCAGGAGAGCTTGGGGCTGATATTGCCATCGGCAGTTCTCAGAGATTTGGTGTCCCCCTTGGTTTTGGTGGGCCTCATGCAGCATTTATGGCGACCAAAGAAGCTTACAAGAGATCATTGCCTGGAAGATTGGTGGGCGCATCCATTGATCAGCATGGCAAGACAGCCTATCGCTTAGCCTTGCAAACAAGAGAGCAACACATCAGACGAGAGAAAGCCACAAGCAACATATGTACTGCTCAAGCCTTGCTGGCGATCATGGCTGGGTTTTATGCTGCCTATCATGGACCCGAGGGTCTCAAACAAATTGCCCAAACCATTAATACCAAAGCCATCACATTAGCCCAAGCCATTAGCGCCCATGGGTTTGAGTTAAGAGCTGGTAATTTTTTTGATACGGTGTGTATCCAAACCAAGGGTTCAACCAAAGCAATTTATCAGGCAGCTCAGGCAAAGGAAATAAATATTCGATGTGTTGATGCTGACTTTATTGTTATATCACTGGACGAGACAACGACCTCCGATGAAATAGAAACATTGATTGGGTTATTTGCAGGCTCTCAACACTCTGATCAAAGTCATAGGGAGCTCGGGATTCCCTCTGCTCTGTCTAGAACTTCGTCTTATCTGATACACCCAGTCTTTCATTTGTATAGAACCGAAACAGAGATGCTGCGCTATATCAGAAAGCTCTGCGACAAAGATATTGCCTTGGATCGAGCCATGATCCCACTAGGCTCATGCACCATGAAGCTGAATGCAACCTCTGAAATGATCCCTGTAGGCTGGGAAGAGTTTTCAAATATTCACCCCTATGCTCCAAGCGATCAAACCAAAGGATATCAAGAATTGGTAGATAGTCTTGAGTCTCAATTAGCGGTCATTACTGGCTACGCTGCGATTTCACTGCAGCCTAACGCTGGCTCTCAAGGTGAATATGCAGGATTACTTGCCATTGATGCTTTTCATAGGGCCAACAACGACCATCAGAGAAAAATCTGTCTCATTCCTGAATCTGCACATGGAACTAACCCAGCATCAGCCCAAATGGCAGGCATGACAGTGGTGCCTGTTAGTTGTGATAAAAAAGGGAACATTGATCTAGAAGATCTGACAAGTAAATCAGAAAAATATTCAGATGAATTAGCGGCGATTATGATTACCTACCCTTCTACTCACGGGGTCTTTGAGACAACTGTGACTGAAGTGTGCGACATCATTCATTCGCATGGCGGTAAAGTCTACATTGACGGAGCCAATCTTAATGCCATGGTTGGGTTATGCAAACCTGGGGAGTTTGGTGGAGATGTCTCTCATTTAAATCTTCATAAAACTTTCTGCATCCCTCATGGGGGCGGTGGCCCGGGTGTTGGGCCAATTGGAGTCGTTAAAGAATTGATGCCATATTTACCCACTGATCCCTTAAGTTATGATCCGACTTCTGGAAATGTTGGGCCCGTCTCTGCAACAAATTTTGGCAGCGCATCTATTCTTCCAATAAGCTGGATGTATATTCAGATGATGGGAGCCGCAGGCTTGAGAAGAGCCACGCAAATAGCAATCCTAAGCGCTAACTACATTGCACAAAAGCTTAGCCCCCACTACAAAGTCTTGTATACGGGACAAAATGGGCTGATTGCGCATGAATGCATTCTAGATATTCGTCCCTTAAAAGAGCTTTGTGGGGTCGAGGTTGATGACATCGCCAAGCGTCTCGTTGATTTTGGGTTTCATGCTCCAACCATGTCTTTCCCGGTTCCAGGAACTTTAATGATTGAGCCTACAGAGAGTGAATCCCTTGCTGAGCTTGATCGATTTATTGAGGCCATGGTGAGCATCAGGCAAGAAATCAAAGACGTGGAAAATAAAAAATATACCATTGAAGACAGCCCTTTAAGGCATGCCCCACATTGTGCAGAGATCGTCACCGGCGATGCATGGGAGTACAAGTACCCACGATCTGTTGCAGCTTACCCATCAACCAATAGTGATAAAAATAAATATTGGCCACCAGTTGGCAGAATTGATAACGTCTATGGAGATAGAAATCTGATGTGCACCTGCCCATCAATGTCAGATTTTAAAGAAGAAGTTTAGATTCTGGGCAAGTTGATAATTGTCCAACCCCTTGCTGCAGCAATTTTTTCAAGCGCAGGATCAGGGCTCACCACCTTGGGATGCCCCACTGCCTCTAACAGAGGCAAATCATTGATTGAGTCTGAATAAAACGTAACATCCTCAAACTCAGTATAGTCATTTCTTGCCATCCATTGTGTAACCAGCTCGAGCTTTCCGGCCCCAAGAGCGGATGGGGGGATGTAAGCACCTGAGCACTGATTATTTATAAATTCTACTTGGGTTCCAATGACATTTGGTATATCAAGCCTTTGAGCAATCGGCCGAACAATCAATTCATTGGTCGCGCTTGCAAGCAAGATGGTATCACCCTGATCGCCATGGTCATGAATCATTTTCAGCGCAAAGATATTAATGAGTGGCTCAATCACCTTGGCAACAAACGGCAGGATTAACTGATTGATCTCTTCAAGAGTGAGGCCAATATAAGCACTTAATGCAAAGGAAGTATAGGCATCAAAATCGAGCTCGCCGCGATTATAGTCCTCAATAAATTGTTGATTTTGGATAGCTGCGCTCTCATCTAATATATTTGTTTGCACTAGATAATTAACCATCGCATAATCGGAATCACCATTTAAAATGGTATTATCTAAATCAAAAATTACTAGGGAAGGCTTGCTCATAAGGGGTTAATCTAACATGAATGATAAATCTTACAGAAAAAATGTTGGCTTAATTGTGCTGAATAGCCGAAATCAATTATTGATTTGCCAAAGAAAAGATCAAAAAACATGGCAATTTCCTCAGGGAGGAATTGATGCAGGAGAGTCGCCGAAGGTGGCAGCTCGCAGAGAGCTCTTTGAAGAGGTGGGTATAGGAAAAAATGATGTGTCTATTATAAAAGAAAGTGTGCATTGGTATCCATATGATCTCCCTAAAAAATATCAAAATAGATCCGATAGCATGAAGAAATTTAAGGGACAAACACAAAAGTGGTTTATGCTTAAAGCGAATATAGAGCTTGAAATCAACCTATTAAATCAGATGCCGCAGGAATTTGTTGCTTATCAATGGGTGAGTTTCTGGTACCCACTATCACATATTGTGTCATTCAAAAAAGATGTATATTTAAGTGTGCTAAATGAATTTCTTCCAGCATACATTGAGATAGCTCATGGTTGATCTATTGCTTTTTCTTCTCTTGGGAGGCTTTACAGGCTTGCTGGCTGGCATGTTTGGCATTGGCGGTGGCAGTATATTGGTTCCCGCTCTTATTTTTATTTTTTATAAGATGGGTTTCGATGCATCCATCGTGGTTTACCTCGCCATTGGAACTTCCCTGGCTAGTATTTTTTTCTCAGCTCTGTCTTCAGCTTATTCGCACCACTTAAAACAAAGTGTAGAATGGAAACTGGTCGCACCCTTGTCTGCTGGGATGGTTATAGGAGCTCTTATAGGTTCAAAGTATGCAACTTCCTTGAATAGTGGTGACTTAAAATTAATTATTACCATTTTTCTTTTAGCTGTTGGGACCGACATGATCTTAAATTATTCTCAGCGAATCATGGGCAAAGCAAAAAAAATAGTCTCTCTGTCTAGCGTGACTGCTCCTATTCATGGCACTTGGATTGGCGGCCTTTCAGCAATTATTGGTATTGGTGGCGGTTCCTTCACAACCCCTCTCTTGATCGCTGGTGGGTACAATATTAGACAAGCCATAGGAACTGCTGCTGCCTGTGGTGCGCCTATCGCCATGTCCGGGGCTCTAGGATATATATACTTTGGCCAAGATCATGCCAGTCTCCCTCACATGACATCAGGATTTATTTTTTGGCCGGCGGTCTTGGGCATTGCCTGTGCTAGCGTTGTAACTGCAAAAATTGGAGCAAATATTAGTCACTCTATTTCTGAGCGCATCCTCAAAATTTTGTTTGGTCTCTTTTTGATATTGGTTGGCATTATGGTGGCAGTCAATTGATCATAGAGCTCTCAGAATTCTTTAATAACCCTAGTCTTATCAATATTGGGTTTCTAAAAATTCAATACTATGCCGTTACCTGGGTATTGTCTGCGGTCTTTATTTTTCAATACCTCAAGAATCACTCCATCATTAAAGAGCTAGGTTTAAGCGAAGAGCAAGCCAACGACATAGTGTTTCTCTACGGGCTAATATTCGGCGCAATGCTGGGAGGCAGAGTAGGCTACATGCTGTTTTATGGTCTAGACCAATTGATAGCTAATCCCATCAGTTTATTTTTTGTATGGGAAGGTGGTTTGAGTTTCCATGGCGGCTTGATGGGCGTCATTACAAGTCTTTACGTCTACTCAATCAAGCAGGCTATCTCCTTTCTGAGATTGGCGGATGCTGTTTGTGCTGCCATGCCCATTGGACTCGGGCTTGTAAGAATTGGTAATTTTCTGAATGGCGAGCTTTATGGGCGACCCACAGATGGAAGCTGGGGATTCATTTTTCCAACAGACCCCTATGGTCTTCCAAGGCACCCTTCTCAACTATATGAAATGTTGTTTGAGGGAATCATTCTATTCCTTTTATTAATATGGATTGGGAAAAATACCAATAAAACTGGTGTATTAAGCGGCAGTTTTCTAATGGGCTATGGGGTTATCAGATTTTTTATTGAGTTCTTTAGGCAGCCTGATGCTCACATGGGATTTATTACATTACAATTAAGCATGGGCCAGATACTAAGTATTCCAATGTTTATGATTGGCCTGATATTACTGATCAAATCGCTAAAAAAATATGAAGCAATATCTTGAGCTATTAGAGTACATCTTAGAAAATGGTGAAAGTCGAGACGATCGAACTGGCACTGGAGTTTTATCATCCTTTGGCCATCAACTTCGTTTTAATTTACGGGATGGTTTTCCAGCTGTCACAACCAAAACACTTGCCTGGAAGGGTGTGGTATCAGAGTTGTTGTGGTTTTTAGAGGGCTCGGATGATGAGCGCCGCCTAGCTGAGATTAGGTTTCAAAAAAAGAGAGAAGATCTCACTGATTTACAAAAATTTTCTACCATCTGGACCGATAACGCAGATAATCAGGGGGTTACCCTGGGTTATACAAATTCTAACATTGTCAAAAAACTGGGTCCCATATATGGCGTGCAATGGAGAGATTGGGGCGGCAAAGATCAGGTCAAAGAATTGATTGCAGGTCTTCGCTCTAACCCTATGGGCAGAAGGCATATAGTAAGTGCGTGGAATGTTGGGCAGCTAGATTTGATGGCCTTGCCACCCTGTCACGTCATGTCCCAATTCTATGTTTCAACCAATGGACGCCTTTCATGCCAAATGTATCAACGCAGTGCAGATATGTTTCTAGGAGTCCCCTTTAATATCGCAAGCTATGCCTTGCTGCAATCCATTTTAGCCAATATCTTAAATTTGGAAGTAGGTGACTTTGTCCATACTTTTGGGGATGCTCATATCTATAAAAATACTATCGATCAGGCCCGCGAGCAGCTAACGCGAGAGCCTAAAAAATTACCTCAACTCATCATGCCAAATATTGAGTCTATCGAGGATATAGATGCTCTAAGTATTGATGACTTTGTATTAGATGGCTATGAATCGCATCCAGCCATCAAGGCACCGATGGCAATTTAGTATGCAAATCTCTCATCTAGTCGCTTTATCAAATAACTCTGTCATAGGTGTAAATAACAATCTTCCATGGAAGCTTAAGCGCGATCTCCAGCACTTTAGCGCTTATACTCAAAAAAAAGCAATGGTCATGGGAAGGAAGACTTTCGAATCGATAGGTAGGCCCTTGCCGAATAGGCATAACATTGTTATCTCCTCTTCTCTGGACTGCCTGGATGACCTTGAGATTGTTCGTAGCCTAGAAGAAGGAATTCAAGCGGCACATACCTGGAATGTTGCTCATCAAATTGAAGATGAGGTGGTGCTAATTGGTGGAGGTCATGTCTTCAAAGACAGTATGCTAATAGTTAATAAATTAGTACTAACTAGAGTGGATTGCGAAATTGCAGGAGATATATTTTATCCAGAAATTAACTTACAAGAATGGCGAAATATCTCAAGCGAAACTCATACAAGAGATGAAGATAACGAATATGACTTTATGATTGAAACGTATCTAAGGGCCTAAGAATTCTTGCTTTTCGCTTTGGCGTTAGAATTTTCGATAAACTCTCTTCTGAGAGCTAGGTTTTTAACCCTAATCGCTTCATTCTCAGCGTACTTAATCCAAGAGTTAGCGGTTGTTTTAATGCGCTTATCTTCATCTCGCGCAGCTGCTCTAAATTGTTTCTTTGCTTCTTCAAAATTCTCTAATTCAAAATGTGCTTGCCCTAATACTAACTGGGCCTGAGATCTACTTTTAACTTTAGGTTTTTTGAGTCCCATCTCAATCGCACGAATAGAGTCCTCCATTCTATCTTCAAACAAATAAAGATTTCCCAGGAGAACATAGAGATCTCCATCTTTAGACATCTTAGCGGCCCTTTCAAGAACTGGTATGGCTTTGTTTATTTCTTGAGCCATTCTCCAGGAATCAGCCAAGAGCTTTAAATTTTTCTCTGTATCTTTGACGACTGGGAAAGTTTCTTCTTTACCTGTTTTTTCGTTTTTAATCACGATTTTTTTCTTTTGCCCAGAAACCAAAACCTGAGCAGCCCAATATGGGTTTTTATACAAAAGAAGTAGTTGAGCCAAGGCAAGGTACTCACTCTCTTTATCTAGCAGGTCTTTATCAAAAGCTGCTTTGAGAACAAGCATGTAGTCTTTCTCTCTTTCCATTTGAGCGTATGTTCCACCCAATTGAATAAAATATAACTTCTTAGGGTAGTAATTAACAAGAATCTCATAAATTAATACTTGCTGCTCTAAAGCATACTGATCGCTAACGACTTTAGCTTCCTTTAGCTCGTAAAGACATGCTGCCAATAATACATACCACTGTTCTTTGGGCCTATAATCTTCAACCTCTTCAGCTATCCTAATTGCTTCTTCTATAGATTTTCTGGACCGCACATAGTCTTTCTTTTGATAATATGCCTGGCCTAATAATGAATGGGACTGCGCTGTGACATTCTCTACCTCATCCATCCATTGCAGAATCAGTGCAATGCCTTCGTCCCAGTTTTCTTTTACTAGGTTTAATTGGGCTAATGTAAGCAATGATGCAGTTCTAAGCGAGATGGTCGCCTCTGGCTCATTTAAAAGCCTTTCATAAGATCTCATAGCATTATCATAATCTTCATCGCTAAAGTAAATATATCCCCAGTAATTCCACATTACTGAGCGATCATAACTTTTGAGCTCGTCTTGCCTGTTTAGCAATTCAGTTAGCAGTCGTCTAGCCTCTATAAAATCTGGATCATCTTCTTCCTTCTCGATAAACTGTCCTTTATTCAGCGGATCTGGAGCTTTTACAATTTTTTGTCTCTCAAGAGCCTCTACTACTTTTTGTACTTGTTTTGCCGTGGAGGACATTAGCACTCTAGCTTTTTTATATGATCTGGTTTTTCCTGATTTATTTGAGCTGCCACCTGTTGAAGGTTCATCATTGCTGCTTTGTGCTGATATATCAGAAGTACTGAATGCAAAACCAAAGGCTAATAAAATAAAGGCATTGCGAGTAATTTTATTCAGCATTAGGATTCCTCCAGAATAAAAGTGAACTTATGTGGGACGTTATCAACCCTTACAGCTTTTCCATCAACAATTTTAGGTTTGTATTTAAGCTTAGTAGCAGCACGCTCAGCGGCTGAATTAAAGATAGAACATTCCCTATAAACCGTTTCAGGGTCAGTTGGGTCACCACAAAAACCTTCTAAAGCTTCGGTATTTTCGACAGTTCCTGTTTCGGTTATAGTAAAGGCTACTACTGCATAACCCATAATGCCTCTTTCTTGGGCGCGTCTTGGGTAAATAGGAGTGACTTTAAATAATGGAATATATTCGCCGTCTCTAAAAAAACCTCCATTGGCAGCAAAATTTGCTTTTGGTTTCGGGAGGCTAACATCCATTCCTGCAATAGGCGCAAGATCTAATTCTGGTTGCGCAATATCTTCTGGCTGTTCTTCTGGCTCTTCAGGCTTATCAACATTATCAAAAAGAGTATCAATATCCCTATCAGGCATAATTACATCGCCAAGTTTACGAGAGTTATCTGTTGGCAAGGTGTCATCACCAAGGGAGATCAACGCAACCATCAAAAAGAATAATGCAAGAGTGATTAGAGCAGCAAAACCTGTTCCTGCTAGATATTTATTATAGTTAAAAGCTTTGTAATATAGAGCCGCCAATGGATCAACAACCTTAGACAAAAGCTGAGATGCCGAATTTAAACTATTAACAGCAGTATTCAATATGACTCTCTATTTTGGCTCAGATGCAAGAGAGATGTTAAATACACCTGCTTCTCTAGCGCCATCCATTACTTTAATAATCGTGTCAGCCATTGCTTTTTCATCTGCTTGAATCACAACAGATCCCTGTGGATTATCAGCTAAAAGCTTGACAACGTTAGCTTTGACTTGTCTTGCATCAATTCGCCTTCCGTCCATCCAGATTTCACCGGAAGCGCCAATGGCAATTAGAATAGCTGCATTCTCTTGAGTTTCAGCTGTGCTAGCATCAGGTCTATTAATTTCTAAACCAGGTTCTTTGATAAAGTTTGCTGTAACAATAAAAAAGATGAGCATGATGAAAACAACATCAAGCATGGGGGTCATGTTAATTTCTGCTTCTTCGTCCTGTACTGCACTTGATATAGCGTTTCTTCTCACAATATTCTCCTAGTTAGCTTTTAATTGTAGTTTTGATTGTATTCTCTTCTCTATTTTTTGCAGAAGTTAAGTAAATGGTAGCAAACACGCCTGAGAGAGCCGTGGTCATTCCAGCCATGGTTGGAAGAGTTGCTTTGGAAACGCCGCCTGCCATTGATCTAGCATCCCCCCCTCCAGTAAAAGCCATCACTTGGAAAACTTCAATCATGCCTGTAACTGTTCCAAGCAATCCAAATAGCGGTGCCAATGCAACGCAAGTGTTTATTAACGAAAGGTGTTTATTAACTTCTTCTTTAGCCTGAGAAACAAGCTTGTCTTGAATTTGCTTGGCCTTCCAGGTTGTATGATCGCCTACAGCATCCCATTCAGACTTTAGCTCAACCATGTAAACTCTGTGACCTGCATTAAAGTACCAAATTCTTTCTAGTATAATAGCCCACATAAATGCTGCCAGCAGAGCAATTAACCAAAGCACACTTCCCCCAGCAGACATAAAGTCTCTGAGGGTATTAAATGCTTCAGTAATTGTGTAAAACATTGTTTCTAATTACTTATCAGAATGCTCTGCTACGATTCCTGTGCTTTGCTCTTCAAGAACATTAATAATGCCTCTTGCTGAAGAATTAGCAAAAGAATGTAAAAGCGTTGTAGGAATAGCAACTACCAGACCTAGCACAGTAGTAACAAGGGCTTGCGAAATACCGCCAGCCATAATTTTTGGATCACCTGTTCCAAACAAAGTAATTTGCTGGAAGGTCACAATCATCCCTGTTACTGTTCCAAGCAAGCCAGCCAAAGGAGCAACCACTGAAATAATTTTTACAACATTAATGCCTTGCTCAATTGCAGGTCTTTCAGCCATGATGGCTTCTGCCAATCTAAGCTCAAGAGTCTCAATGTCTTTGCCCATGTGCTCTTTTCCAACGGCCAGAACTCTACCTAGGGGGTTGGACTGGTCGTGTGTTTTTGATGTGGCTTGCTTTTTAACTGCTACGCCCATGGTGTATAGCTGATACAGCTTCCAAAAGGCTATGGCAATACCGATTAAACCAACAAAAATGATGATGTAACCAACTTCACGCCCTTGATGCACTCTCTCCATTAGACTTGGATTTTGAATCAAGTTTGCAAGCAAGCTTCCACCCACTGGGCCAGTAGGATCAACGCCGAATTTAACTACATCGCCTGCGTCAGCTTTAGATAATTTTTTAGCCGTGCTGACATAACGTCCTTCTGGCTGCTTTCCAAGAAATGCATACTGCCCTTTGCTGCCAATGTATTCTAAATATTTGCCATCACAAATGACGTTGTATAAACCAACTCTGGTCACAGCACATTCAACAGATTCACCATCGAGGGTAATAACATTTGCATTAAAGGTTACAACCTCGGATCCGGCAACCATTTCTCTTTGAAGTTCATACCATAGACCTTCAAGCTCTCTGATGGTCGGTAACTCTGTCGCACTCGACATCTTGGAGGAAAGGTTATTAAGGAAAATTTCTCTGTCTCTTCCATACTGTCCAGAGGATAAAGAATCAGCAAAAAGTGCGCTGGCTTCACCTGCGGAGCTCTGCAAATGACCAAAAAGCTCTACCAATGAACCAAGTTCTTTTTTATATGCAGCTTCTTTAACCACTAAAATAGATTCATTTGCCTTGTATTCTGTTTCGAGCTGATCAGCAATTTTTTCTTGTCGCGCTAGCTCTCTTTTTTCAGCAGCTAATTTAGAAGCCTGTTTGTTTTTATCAACAAGGAAGTCTGCTTCCCGTTTAGTGTTAACTGTTTGTTCAGAGGTTCTTCCTTCTTGAACTAACTGAAGTAGACCTTGAATAGTAGTTGGTTCGCCTTCTGTAGCATCTTGAGCAAAAGCTGAAATTGATCCAACTAAAGCAAAAGATAGCAAATATTTATTGAAATTTTTCATGAAGCTTCTCCTCTGTAGACAATCGGCAGCATCATGATATCCATTGGTGCTAATTTTTGAGCCATTCGAATACCATCTCTAACCTGGACTCTATAGCTACCGGAAAGCTCTTCCCAAGACCCAGTAACAGTATCGTAATAGCCTGTCTTTCTTTCATCTTTTGTTTGAAAGAACATGCCAAGCCTGCCAACTCTTAAAATATTGACAACCATCTCTTTGCCTTCTAATACAATAGTCTCGTCGTAGGCATCAAGCTTTCTTCCATACTCACTTTCAATATTATAGGCTTCAAGGATTTGTCTCACTTGCTCAGATGCTGTGACTTTAGGGTTAGAGAGGGAGGCTCTCACTAGATCTAAACGCTGCATTCTTTCTTCTAAATGAAATGGTGTGTCAAGTTTTACATACTTCTCAAGTCCTTCTAGCATGCGCTGAGCTAGAGGTGGTACTTGTCTTTGCATAATCACAACCTGGATGAGTTGCTCGTCATATTGATCCATAAGATCAAGCTGAGCTTGAATTTGAATCCTTTTTTGAGCATTGTAGAGTTTTAAACCCTCAACTTGCTTGGAAACAACTTTAAATTCGTTGACTATCTTGTCGGTTGCAGATTCCGTTTGATCAATTTTATCTTGAGATTGAGCAGAAAGATCTGTGTTATCTCTGCCAACTTCTAAGACCTGCTCCATTTCCGATGCTGCTACAAATGTAGTAAGCAAAGTAAGAGCTAATAAACTTTTATTTAACATTTTTTTCTCCCTTAGAAAAATGACGGGTTATTCTAACCAGTGTTTTAAAATATTCAAACGTTTTAAACGATAACATTGTACCTAACTTTCAATAATGTGGCTCTAATTTGATAAAAGAAAAATACGTGCATATATATATAAATACTATAAATTATATTAAAAATGGCGTTTATAAAAAAATTTACCAGGTTAATTCAACTTTGGAATGAGTTTTGGCGTAGTTTTACGGTAGTTTTGATAAGCCTCAAGATGGCCCCATTTTTTATTTCCTCTGTCCTCCAGCATCCTAACGCCGCTGACATAGTTCAAAAGAATGTATGTAAAGATTGGAGAAAGCAAGGCAAGATAATTTAATCCACTGAAAGATGAGATTGACATCACTGTGATTCCTGTCCATAAGGTAATCTCTCCAAAGTAATTTGGGTGCCTAGAGCGAGCCCATAAACCTTCGGTTATAAAAGCATCCTGGTTCTTTGGATTCGAGCGAAAAGCTGATTTCTGATTGTCAGCAATAACCTCATAAATAAACCCAAAAATAAATACGCCTAAGCCCATATAAAAGAAAGCATTAATAACTATGCCGTCTGGTCTTGAAATTGCTACGAGGGCAGCAGAGGAGCAGATAAAGACCCAAAGTCCTTGGAGAGTCCATGTCATAAAAAATTGAGAAAAAGATGTTTTAATTGATCTAAATCTTTTATCTTCGCCGTCCTTAGCGATTCTACTAAAGAGAAACGATCCAAGCCTCATCGCCCACACAATGACTGCAAGCCCAAGTACAATATTGCCCACATGAAGCTCTTGCAAACTTTGTGTAGCCCATAAAATAAAAGTCATGACCGAGATATAAGTAATGCTTCCAGTTAAATCATAAAATTTTTCTGTTTTTAAGATAAAAGCCGGTATGAAAGCAAGCCATTGAATAGCAAAGGCGATCAGCAATGACTGCTTCACAAGATTTATTCCAGTGACTGATGGCATATTGAATGAAATAAAATAAGCATAATATCCTGCAAACACAAATACCCCTGCAGCAATTAATAAGTTAATGAAATGCTTCATTGGTATTTATCCTTCCCAACCGCAGGAGCGGCTGGCATTTTGCACATCCAGCCAATCCTTCAGGGGCTTGTAGTAATTAAGCATGGATTTACCGCTTAAGGTTCTGGTGCCTGTTAATGCTTCTAAAGCTACTTGCCACTCTTGACTTTGCCCTAGAGACAGCATTGCTCTTAACTGCTCTCCTGCAAGCTCATTATTGTAAATAGAGCATTCATGCAAAGGCCCTTCAAAGCCTATTTGGTTACAAAGAGATTCATGGAATTGGTATTGCAGAATTTTGGCTAAGTAATATCTGGTATATGGAGTATTACCGGGGATATGGTATTTAGCACCTGGATCAAATGCATCAGCATCCCTTTCTCTCGGGGCTTCTATGCCTTGATAGTACTCTCTCAGCTCCCACCATGAATTATTTAACTCTGCTTCTGATGTCTTTCCTGAGAATACTCCGGCCCTCCACTTATCAAGCATCAAAGTCCATGGAACTGATACTACTCCATCTAAGGCTTGTTGCATTAGCAAAGAAATTGGATCTGATTTTGCATTGATGGCCTCTGCCTCAGTAATCATGCCAATCTTATGGTAATAGTCTGGTGTAATAGACAACGTTAATAAGTCCCCCACCGCCTCATGAAAGCCATCATTGGCCCCGCGTTGAAAGATGCTAGGTTGCTGACTGTAGGCTTGGTAGTAAAAGATATGCCCCAGCTCATGGTGAATGGTAGAGAAGTCCTCTGCGTTGCGTTCAATGCACATTTTAACCCTCAGATCATTTGCATCTGAATCTAAATCCCAGGCGGATGCATGGCAGACCACATTATGATCTTGAGGCTTAATAAAAAGCGATCTCTCCCAAAAAGTTTTAGGCAGCGGCTCAAATCCAAGTGAAAGAAAGAAATTTTCAGCAATTTCTACCATTTCTATCTCACCAATATCTTTTTCTTCCAAGATTTTGGTTAAGTCAATGTTGGTATCAGCCGTAGGATTATCTGGTGTATAGACCAAGTCATAGATATTTGCCCATGATTGGCCCCACATGTTCCCAAGCACATGTGCTGGCATAGAGCCTTCTTTAGAAACAACTGCTTCTCCATAATGCTCAGATAGCTCATTTCGAACATGGCAATGCAATGCATCATAAAGGGGTTTCAGCTCATCCCAGACCCTATCTGTTTCGGCTAGAAAATCATCTGCTGGCATGTCGTATTGACTAAACCAAAGATCGGTAAGCCCATCATAACCAAGATCTTTTGCGCCTAGATTGCCAATTTCTACCATTCTTAAATACATGTCTTTCATGGGCTTGCCAATATTTCTCCAGCCTTCCCACGCTTTTAAGAGCTCATCAGGATCCCTAGAATTATCAATGACTGCTTCAAATGCCTCTAAGTCGTAACAATCTCCCTCGCCAAAACAATGCTGTCCAGTACCATACATGGCATCAAGCTCGGCGCTAATGCCGGCAATCTCTCCTGCAAGCGCGTCATCAAGCGGAGATGGCATAACAAATGAATTTTTAATCAAATTAAGTTTTCGTCTATTTTCTTCAGAGACTAGCACTTTGTCGAAAGTTGCGGCTTGTCTTGCACGCTCTAGAGCTAGAAGTTGAAATCGTTTTCCATAATCTGCAACTACTTTCTGAGAATCATAGGTGATAAAATTAGAGCCTATCCAATAAGCGGAGCTTGCTACGGGACCGAGAGTTTTGTCTTCTAACTCAACTCTCTCAAGAAATGTTTCTACATCAGATTCATTTAAAGTGGAAGCTTGTTGACTAGAACAAGAAGAAATAACGACAATAGACAGTAATAAAGTAGATAATAATAATTTATGCATCCGAACAAACTCCTTAAAAAATAGAAGAAGAAAGTAAATCACACAATGAAAATATCAACAAGCCAATTCAAAAACGGACTCAAAATTATTATTAATGGGCAACCTTGCTCAATCATCGAGCATGAGTTTCACAAGCCAGGCAAAGGCCAAGCTGTAATGCGCGTCAAGTTTAGGAACTTAATTACAGACAAGGTCATTGATAAGACCTATAAGTCCGGAGAATCTGTTGAAGAGGCGGATGTGAGCACCGCTGAAATGAGCTACCTCTACTCGGATGGTGATTTCTGGCATTTCATGAACTCTTCAACTTTTGAGCAAATTGGCATCACTGAAAAAGTAGTTGCTGAAGCAAAAAAGTGGTTAATTGGTCAGGAAAATTGTGAAGTGGTTATTTGGAATGATGAGCCAATATCTGTTGAGCCTCCTGCATTTGTAGAATTGACTATCTCTCGATCTGATCCGGGCATCAAAGGAGACACTGTCTCCGGAGCAACCAAACCGGCTGAGCTAGAAACCGGGGTAACAATCCAAGTGCCTCTTTTTGTTGAAGAGGGCGAAAAGATTAAGGTGGATACTAGATCAGGAGAATACTCCGGAAGGGTTTAATTTTTGTTTACTCAACTCTCATTAGCGTTAAATAGTTTTATTGACAATGATCTGGGTCTTGCTGGCGACCAGAAAAACCAGTTGCTTAAAAAACATAAACTGCATCTTGCCGATTCCCTCGATAAAGGCCACTGGACCACAAACTTGTGCCTTGTGGCTTCTGGTCTAACCAAAACAAATCCCAGGGAGTTAGCAACAAAATTAGCAACGGTTATTCAGTCAGCCGATGGTGTTGATAGGGTTGAGATTGCAGGCCCTGGCTTTGTGAACATCTTTTTAACTCAGGGCGCTTTTTTACAACAGGTAGAACAAGCGATGGACTTAATCCCAAGCGTTGATGACTCCCTTCAAAAAAAAATTCAAATAGAGTTTGTGTCTGCCAATCCCACTGGTCCCTTGCATGTTGGGCATGGTCGAGGAGCAGCTTATGGTGATGCAATTGCTAGAATTCTTTCTAGTCTCGGGCATCAAGTAGAGAAAGAATATTATGTGAATGATGCAGGTCGTCAAGTGGATATATTAGCTTGCAGTATTTTTTTAAGAAAATTCTCTTGTTTTGATGATGTTAGTTTTCCAGCCTCAGGGTACAAAGGCAGTTATGTCTTAGAGATCGCTGATTCCATTAAGCTGGATGACAGCACTCAAAATATTCAAAAAGACCAATTATGCAAAGATCTTCCTGAGGATCCAGAGACTGAAATCGACGAATTAATTTCACGCATTCAATCAAGTTATTCGGATCTTTGGTCGGTCATTAGGTCTGGGGGATTGGCCTATGTCACTCAGTCCATTAAAGATGATTTAACTGAGTTTAAGGTTGAGTTTGATCAGTGGTTTTTTGAATCCTCTTTGGGAGAGTTATCTGATGAGACGTCAGACATTGCCAAAGCACTGCACAAAGTGAAGCAAGAGCATGCCTATGAAAAAGCTGGCGCGGTATGGCTAGAGTCTACAAAATTTGGAGATGACAAAGACAGGGTCATTATTAGGGAGGATGGGAGAGGCACCTACTTATCAGCAGATTTGGCATACCATAAAAATAAATTAGACAGAGGCTTTGATACCATTATTAATGTTTGGGGCTCAGATCATCATGGTTACATCAAGCGTATCGAAGCAACCATTGAAGCAATGGGCTACAACAAAAATCAAATGCAAGTTCAGTTAGTTCAATTTGCTAATCTTGTTGAAGATGGTGCGAAGGTGAAGATGTCTACTCGCAGTGGTAATTTCTATACTCTTAAACAATTGATTGATGATATTGGGCCTGATGCTGCAAGATTCTATTATCTTTCCAAACAGGCTGATCAGCACCTAGACTTTGATATCGGGGTGGCGAGAAGTCACTCCAAGGACAACCTCTACTATTATGTGCAATATGCTCATGCAAGAATTTGCTCGGTGCAAAAAAAATATCTCTCTCTGGGTAACACTTTGCCCGAAGCATTTAAAGATTTTGATGAATTTCATGCGTGCGACGACTTGATTCAATTGGCGCTCAACTTCTCTTTTGTGGTTCAGAGTGCGGGTGAAAATCTTCAGCCGCATTTGATCATTTACTATCTCAGAGACTTGGCGCAGGGATTCCATCATTTTTATAATGATACAAATATTTTAAAAGCTGCGGAGCAAGATCAGGTGAACATGTTAAGAGCTTTGGGTTTAGTAAAAAATGTCATAGCCTCTTCACTAGAACTGATTGGCATTGAGTCGCTAGAGCAAATGTAAGCCTCGTGAAAGATTTTGCAAAAAAACATCCCGTTAATTCGTCCAAACGCAAAACACCCTCTGCATCACTGCGAGCGAAAAGACAGCTTGATCAACCAATAAAGTTAAAGCACTTCTTTTTAATTGGCGGGATGGCTGCCCTGCTTCTTCTGGCAGCCAACCTCATCTTAAAAACAGATGTCAAAAATTTGAGAGGGCATGTGGCTAACCCCACTGTGGAGATTTCCTATCCGATAGATTTAGAGCAAGATTCTATCTTTATAGAATTAGATGGCATTGTCACAGCAGAGAATTGTGAATATCGACTTCAAATTGAAACCTATGGCAAAAGAATCTACGCGCAAGAGCAGCTTGGAGCGATGCTCACTTTTGGACTAGAAGCATATGTAGAAAAAACATTTAGCTCTTCTATGCCAGATAAAACTCTGTTTAGGGTCATGTCCGGGCCTTATAAAACTAAATCAGAGGTTAACAATGCTCGTGAGGTTCTGATAAAAAATAATCGCCAGCCTTTGATTGTAAAAACATGCATCAAAACATAACATCAAGAGTGCGCGCCGTTCAGCAGGCTATTGATGTTGCCAGCCTCAAAACAATAAATCGTCCTGGGCCTGTTACTTTAATCGCCGTGTCTAAAATGCAATCTCAAGCAACCATTGAAGAGGCTTATGGCATAGGTTTACGACACTTTGGTGAAAATTATGCGCAGGAGCTTGCTCAAAAAGCTGCGGGATGCCCAAAAGACATTGTCTGGCATTTTATTGGGCCGATTCAAACCAATAAACTCAAACTGATAGCCGAGTCAGCCTCTTGGGTTCACTCGCTGGATAGAGCCAAAGTCGCTAAAAAGCTAGATGAAGCTTGTAAAGACTTAAATAAAGAAATCTCTGTGCTCATTCAGGTCAATGTTGACGATGAAGTATCTAAATCTGGGGTCAGGCCAGAGGAGATGATAGATTTTGCCTCAGAGCTAAATACACATTACTCTAGCTTGAAACTTAAAGGGTTAATGTTCATGCCTAATATTCATGCAAGCGATCAGGAAAAATTAAAAACTTATGCGCGCATTCAAGATCTCCAAGGCTCGTTGCTAGAGATTTTGCCAGATTGCACAGAGCTCTCTCTGGGAACATCGGGAGACTTCGAGGAAGCCATCATCGCGGGATCATCCATGGTCAGAATTGGCGAGATGCTGCTGGGAGCTCGAACATGAAAATCTGTTTTTTAGGTGCTGGAAATATAGCGCAAGCCATTATTTCAGGCCTTCTAAAGGCTGAGGTCTTGCCAGCAGATATTGTATGCATTGAAAGAAATTCAGAAAAAATAGTTCTTTTAGAGAGTCAGCACATATCAGTGCAGTCTCTGGGGTCTTTGGCTGATAATATGTTTGATCTCATCATTCTTGCGGTTAAACCCAAAGATGCGATAGCTGCAGCTCAAGACCTTATGAATGTTGCCCCCCACACCCCAGTATTAACCCTGGTAGCTGGAATAGAAATCGCTCAGTACCCTAATCCTGATTTGATCATTCGAGCTATGCCAAATACAGCTGCTGCCTATAACAAAGGAATCACCGCGCTTTATGCTAACAATAAAGCACTTCATGCATTTCAACATTCAATCGAGTTATTTGAAACAGTGGGTCATGTCATGATCATGGATAGGGAGGATGATATCCACGTCTTTACTAGCATTGTAGGCAGCGGCCAAGCTTTCTTGTTTAAAATTTTAAATACCTACCTAACCAAGCTTAAAGAGTTGAGCAAAGGTAATGATGAGCAGGCCATTGAGATGTTTAAAGACTTCGTGGGAAGCCTTGGCGATTTATTTAACCAGGAAGGTGATTTTGAAATGCTAATAAATAAGATAAAATCACCCGGCGGAACCACTCAAGCAGGTCTTGAATCTCTTGAAAAAAATAATATAGATTTAGTGATTGAAGAAGCCTTTAAAGCTGCTGAGCAACGATCAATTGCAATCAATAATGAGAGCTAATTTTTTAATGGAGCTAACATGACAGGACCTCTCGCAATAATTCTTGGCTTTGCAAGCTACGCTTTTATCATTCTTGCAATGTTTAGACTCTTTAGAATTAACTACTTCAATCCCATAGTCAAAATATTTGCGACCTATTTGGAGCCAATCTCAAAATCAGCGTTCTTTTTTCTCAACCCTCTGCTGGCAGCCTTAGCGTTTGCCTTGTTGTTAAAGTTTGTGTCCTTTTATATGATCTACTCGACTGGGTATGAGCCCCTAGCATTGCTTTTAATCGCGTCAGTGGATGTAATTAACTCTTGCTTTCGAATCCTATTTTATAGCGTCATTGGGTCAGTCATTTTAAGTTGGGTGGCACCTGGGAATAATCACCCCATGCTGCAAATTGTTGAAGAAATGTCAGGCGCTGTTCTGAACCCTATCCGAAAATATGTTCCCCCAATGGGCGGATTAGATTTCACTCCCATCATTGGCCTCATGCTATTAAATTTTATTAACACCTCGCTGATTCAGGTTCTCGGTTCGCTTGCATGAAAACTTGTACCGAAAAAATTTTTTTTGATCTGCCTCTTACGCTTGAGTCTGGGTCAATACTTCCTTCTTTTGAGCTCATGGTTGAAACGTATGGTGAATTGAACTCCGTTAAGGATAATGCCGTGCTCGTGTGTCATGCTTTTTCTGGAAATCATCATGCCGCAGGCGAGAAAAGCGAAGAAACCAAGGCGGGTTGGTGGGATCAGATGGTTGGGGATGGAAAAACAATTGATACCTCTAAGTATTTTGTGGTCTCTCTCAATAATCTTGGGGGTTGCCATGGTTCTTCTGGACCCATCTCCGTGGACCCAACAACAAATCTGCCTTTTGGGGCTGCTTTTCCAGCAGTCTCAGTTCAAGATTGGGTAAGCGCGCAAAAACATTTACTCGATCATTTTAAAATTGATTCCTGGGAAATGGTTGCTGGTGGAAGTTTAGGCGGAATGCAGGCTTTGCAATGGGCTATTAGTTTTCCCGATAAGCTTAAAAAAGCTGCGATTATTGCTTCGTCATCAAAAATAAGTTCTCAAAATATAGCGCTTAATGAAGTGGCCCGAGAAATGATCAGGAAGGATGAGAATTTTTTTGATGGCAATTACCTTGCCCAAGGCTCTAAACCTAAACAAGGCCTTAAAGCTGCGCGCATGCTCGGGCACATCACCTACCTATCAGAATCTAATATGAGCAAAAGATTTGGACGTAAGCTGCAAAATCCAGAAACCAGGATTGATGCAAAAGTGAGCTATGAGGTTGAGAACTATCTTCAGTACAAAGGAGAGCAGTTTGCAGAAACTTTTGATGCCAATAGCTACATCTTAATGACCAAGGCCATGGATACTTTTGATCCAGCAAAAGATTTTGGTCAAGACCTCGTGGAATGTTTTAAGCAAATTCAAGCCAAACTCTTTATCGCCTCTTTTAACTCAGACTGGCTTTTCCCAAAAGAGTACGGAAAAGATATTCAAATATCTGCAGTTAAAGCTGGGGTTAGAAGTTCATATGTTGAGCTTGAAGGTGAGTATGGTCATGACAGCTTTTTGTTTCACTCGGATAACTACTCAGCTAGTTTACAAAATTTTCTGGAGACCAACGATGAACTCTCTTGAGCATATTGTAATTAATTGGGTGGAGGCTAACTCAAAAGTTATAGACTTTGGATGTGGAGATGGGTCGCTATTAAGATCTCTCACCCGTGCAAAAGGCACCACAGGCTATGGCGTAGAAAATGATCCTCTGAAAATTCAAGACTGCATTAAAAATGGTATTTCGGTGATCCAACAAGACATTGATGCTGGGTTACTAGAATATAAAAATATGGGATTTGATGTCGCCATTATGGCCAGCTCCATTCAATGCCTTCGCAAGCCCAAAGAGGCTCTGCAAAATATTTTAGAGGTCGCTAATCAGTGCGTGATTACTCTACCAAACTTTGGGAACTGGGAGCTAAGAACCGGTTTGTTAAAAGGCAAGATGCCCTCTTCTCCTCAATTGCCTGCGAAGTGGTATGAAACAACTAATTTACATTTATGCACCATTGCTGATTTTGAAGAGCTCTGTGCGGCTGAGCAATTTAATATTCATAAAAAAGTTTATCTGAATAGGCGCGGCAAAACATCCTGGCTCACCAATTGCTTTCCTAATTTTTTAGCTGCAGAGGCGGTATACCTTCTTGGAAAATAAGCCCAAGCTAATCATTGCAACTAGTAATCAAGGCAAGCTCAAAGAGTTTGCACTCCTGCTTCCAGAATTTGCAGTGATCTCCCAAGACGCATTTGGTGTTGTTCCAGAAGAAGAGGTGGGCAAAACTTTTATTGAAAATAGCTTGCATAAAGCTAGGGTTGCCTCCCAAGCCACGGGCTTGGCTTCACTTGGAGATGATTCGGGCCTCATAGTTCCCGCCCTTAATAATATGCCAGGTCTCCACTCTGCAAGGTATGCAAAAGACGATGCCAGTGACGAAGAAAATCGACAGCGTCTCAAACAAGAACTTCAAAATATTAATCTCCAAGAAGCGAAAGCTTATTTTGTCTGTGTGCTTGCCATGATTAAAGATGCGTCAGATCCATTCCCGTTAATAGCAACAGGAACACTTGCAGGAACGGTTAAGCTCATCAAGCAAGGCAGTTGTGGTTTTGGGTATGATCCAATGTTCTACCCCAAAGGCTCTCCGCTTTCATTGGCGCAAATCACAACAGAAGAAAAATCAACATTAAGCCATCGCGGTCTTGCCACTAAGACTCTAAGACAAAAAATTCATACCTTTGTCTCTCTCTAAGCCACCGCTAAGTTTATATATTCATTTGCCCTGGTGTGAGGTGCAATGCCCATATTGTGATTTCTCTATCACCACTGAACCTGTGAAACAAAATGATCAAAAGCTGGCGCATGCAATTGTGCAAGATCTTGAGGATTCAGCTGCGTTAATTGATGGAAGAGAGTTTAGCAGTGTTTATTTTGGTGGCGGAACACCCTCGCTAGCTTCGGCGGAAGCCATTGCAATTATTTTAGATGCTGTAAAACAAAATCCTTTAAGTAAAGAGATGGAAATCACCTTTGAGATGAATCCAAGAGATGTGAGCGCGAACAAACTGAGTGATCTCTCTGCATTAGGCATTAATCGCTACTCACTAGGAGTACAAAGCTACAACGATCCAGAGCTGAAAGGTTTGGGCCGAAACCACGACAAGGCATTGGGAATTGAAGCCACCAACCTACTCAAGGGCATGAATTCCACCATTGATTTAATTTATGGCACTGAGTATCAAACGGCGACTTCATTTCAAGAGACTCTTGAACAATTTATTGATTCTCAAATCAATCATTTGTCGCTGTACCAGCTCACCATTGAGCCAAATACTATCTTCTACAAAAAAGAATTAAAACTGCCAAACGAGGATCAGATTGAAGGAATGGAGCGACTTGCTCGTCAAATGTTAGAGAGCAATGGCTATCAGCAATATGAAGTATCGTCTTGGTCTAGGCCAGGATTTGAGAGCAGGCACAATCTAAACTATTGGCAATTTGGGGACTTTCTTGGCTTGGGCCCAGGCGCGCACAGCAAAATTACTGTCGGCTCAGAAATTACAAGGTTTAGAAAAATTAAACCTCTCAATGGCTACATAGCAAAACAAACGATCGCAGATCATACAATCATTCAGGGAGAAGAGTTGGACATGGATCTGGCAATGAATTTATTAAGAATTAAAGACGGGATCTTGCCTGATCATTTAGGGGTCGAGCTTCCCAAGAGTTTCTTAAAAAAATATCAATTAGGCGTAAAGGAAGGATTGTTGCTCGAAGACAAAATAGGGGCAACCGCAAGAGGCTATCAATACCTCAATGAAACCATTAAGTTATTTTTTTAGCGGTAAGTAAAAAGGTATGAATGATGCGACCTTCTCTTTGTGCACGATCCTGAAAGCGAGTAATCGGCATGCCTTCATTGGAAATCTTGGAGGCGCTAAATTGATGCTCTGCCTTGAGCGTTTCTTCATCTATAAATTCTGCATAGTTCTCCCAATCAGTTGAGATATAAATGATGCCATTGGGATGCATGACTTGATGCAAGGTATTTAAAAATTTACTATCTACCAATCTGCGTTTATGGTGCCTGGCTTTAGGCCATGGGTCTGGGCAAATAATATAAATTTCATGGAAGATGGGTTGCGCTAAATCTAAGAGAAGCTCTCGAACATCGTCATCAAAAATTTTAATGTGTTTGAATGAATGTTTAGCTATAGAAGCCAACAAACTTCCAATGCCTGAGCGATAGACCTCGGATGCAATGATGAGGGCCTCTGGATTTTTCTCTGCTAAATAAGAGGTATTTTCACCGTTGCCAAATCCTATTTCTAGAATAGCTTTTGGGTAGTCTGAGACTAGGCCAAGTAATTGCTCAGAGTCTTGTAAATGGAATTGGCTCAGTGATTCGAGCGCGTCTTTTTGAGCTGAGGTGATACGCCCAAGCCTTTTAACAAAACTGGCGAGATATGGTTTATCTTGATTGATTGATCTGTCCCGGGGTAAAGAAAATTGCCTGCTTAGGCAGCGTTAGACATAGCAGCTTTAAGTTTTTTTAACGCACCATTTTCTATTTGCCTAATTCTTTCAGCTGAAATTTGATATTCATCTGCAAGATCATGAAGAGTCTCTTTCTCATCGGCAAGATATCGCCTTGCAATAATGTCTTTGCTTCTTTCATCAAGCTGAGCCAATGCCATAGATAACTCTTCAGAGTTATGATCAGACACTTCTTGTTCTGCAACTAAGATTTCTGGGTTAAATGACTTGTCTTCAAGGTACTGTGATGGAGACATAATATCACTTTCATCATCACTGCCCACTGGGCCGTCAAAGGATGAATCATGCGATGTAAGGCGATTTTCCATGTGCAGGACATCTTTAACTTCAACGTTTAAATCTTTTGCGATCTGCTCTGCTTCTTCCTTCGTTAGCCAATCTAATGTTTTCTTTTTGCTGCGCAAGTTAAAAAATAATTTTCTTTGAGCTTTTGTTGTAGCAATTTTAACCATTCTCCAGTTTTTAAGAATGTATTCATGTATTTCTGCTTTGATCCAGTGCACTGCAAAAGATACAACTTTAACCCCTTTGTTTGGATCAAATCGATCGACCGCTTTCATTAAGCCAATGTTTCCTTCTTGAATGATATCGGCTAATGGAAGACCATAACCTGAGTATGATCTAGAAATATGAACCACAAACCTTAAGTGTGAAAGCACTAGCTGACGCGCTGCTTCAAGATCATTATTCTCAAATAGCTTCAAGGCAAGCTCTTTTTCTTGTTCTGGAGTTAGAATCGGGATCGCATGAACGCAAGACAAATAGGATTCTATATCCTTGCCTGGAGTTGCTAGCGTTATAGTCTGTAATTCTGTTCCCATATATATATTTTATTAATAATTAATTATAATCATAGGTTATCTCAACTAACAATTATAGCAAATTTTTGCTAAAACCTCTTATTAGAGACAAGATTCTCTGTTTTTGGTTCAAATCACTTATCGCAATAAACATAGGGTTTAATATGCTATCTTTTTTACCATATTCAAGGGGTTCGAAGCTATCTATCAAGAAAATACCCCCGCCCTTTGCTCTAAGAACCGCATCAGCTGCAGCAATATCCCACTCTGAGGTAGGGCCAAATCTAGGGTAGATATCTGCTTTTTTATCGGCTAAAACGCATATTTTTAAGGAACTGCCCTTGCTAATAGTGCTAATTTTGACATTATTTTTATCTAAATAGCTTAAAAACGCTGTATCTATAACAGTTTGATGACTTTTGCTCATTACAATTTTTAACTTGGAGTTCAAAATAGTTTTCTTTAAAGGCTTCGACAGAGTAGCTTGAGTAGCAATACCAGACCAAATTTTATTTAAAGTCGGCGCACCCACCACCCCTAAAATAGGCTGGCCATTCTGAATTAGGGCGATATTGGTTGTAAATTCTCCCGAGCGATTCACAAATTCTTTTGTGCCGTCTATGGGGTCTACAATCCAAAACTCCTTTGCTGGCTTGTAGCCTTTTTGTACAAAGCTCTCTTCTGAAACCACAGGAATGTCAGGGTAATTTTTGTTAAGGAATCTTAAGATGAGCTTATGAGCTAGCATGTCAGCCTTGGTCAGGGGTGAGCCATCTGCTTTATGGGTCGTCTTGAAATTCTTATCTTCGTAAATCTTTAGAATTTCAGGGAATAAACTTAAGGTTAAGTCCTCTAATTGAGAGATAATGGATTCTAGGTTTTCTGACAGCATATTATTTCTAAATGACAAAATTTAATTCTAATACCGTTATTCTTTCCGATCTTGACGGAGTGATTCTAGATCTTAATTATGACATAAAATTTTGGAAGGAATGGCTGCCTGCTGAGCTAGCCGTAAAATCTGATAAGCCAATTGAAGAAATAAGGAATGAGCTTGAAGCCATGATGGGAGAGCAGGAAGCGGGTCTGAACTGGTACGATCTAAACTTTTGGGATGAGCTCTTGGAAGTGGATTGCCTTGAAATTATTAAGAGTCAACAAGAACGATGCACTTTTTTAGAAGGCTCTCTAGAGGCCCTGCAAAAAATATCTTCCCTTCCCAACCCCAAATATATTCTCACCAATGGAGATCCTAGGCTCTTTCACTTTAAATCTGAATCAGCGCACTTCATGGATTTCTTTGATGCCTATTTGTGCAGCATGCAAATGGGCTACGCGAAAGAACAAAAAGAATTTTGGTCCCTGGCAAGCCTTTACCTAAAAGTGGATCTTAAGAACTCCATCTTTATCGATGATAATTTTAAAGTAGTGACCGCCGCAGTGAATGCTGGTGTGGGTCAGGTTTACTGGATTAACCCTGGACGACACAAGGTGCTGCATAACGGGGTTCAGACCTACCCTAACCTCGAAGAGCTAATGACCGCAATTATCTGAATCAAGATTTTGATAATTCAAGGCCTTTAACATCCGATCAAAGATTTCGGTATTATCCATGACTCCGGAAAAAAGCTCAGACCCTGGACCATAGGCATAGATATTGATGGGTGATAGATCGTGGTTCGTAGTGGTCCATTGAGCTACAACATTTGAGCCGGAGGGTTTTTGCAGGACTAGTCCGCCTGTTGCATGGTCAGCTGTGACTAACACCAATGTATTTTTGTCTTGCTTGGCAAACTCTATGGCTGCTTGAACGGAGGCATCAAAGTCCAAAGATTCAGACAGCATGTACTCCACATTATTAGCATGTCCACCCCAATCTATCTGGCTGCCCTCAGACATCAGAAAAAACCCAGGGCAGTTCAAAGATTTTTGCTCAAGAAATTGGATCGCAGTGGAGGTCATGGTTGCTTGAGTGGGCGGTGAATCCCTTCTATCTAGGCCGTCCTCCGCAAACAAACCCAACACTCTTTCTTTGGAGGACAGAGCCTCTAAATTTAACCCATCTTCTGATTGCACAAGATGCAGTTCTGAGCTCAAGTCAGTTAAATCAAAATATTCAGTGCCTCCACCTAAGGCAATAATCACATCAGATGCAACTAGCATCTCAGCAATCTCAACTTCTTTGTCGCGACTATCAACGTGGGCATAAAAAGATGCAGGTGTTGCATGGGTAATAGATGAGGTAGAGACCAAGCCTGAAACATAGCCCTTAGTGCTGAGAAGCTCTGAAATAGTAGGCAAGAGTTTTTTTTCAGAGTCGACAGATACAAATCCATTGATCGTGCTGACACCTGTTGCAAGAGTGGTGGCTGATGCAGCTGAGTCAGTATAGAGATTGTCAAAAGAATGGTTATAAACAATTCCGGTAATAGGGAAATTTTCAAATGAGAGTCTATGGCTAGGTCCTCCAATCGACAGCCGAGCCAAAGATACATGATTGGGGCCCATGCCATCACCGATAAATAAAATGATGTTTTTTGCTACAAGCGAAGGGTTTCTCTCCAAAGGAGCAGCCCTTTGTGTTTGAGTGCCAATGGGAACGAGCTGCTCAAGACTGGCTTGATCATTGCATGAGGAAAGAAATAAGACGCCCAGAACGATTAAAGATTTTTTCATAATTGTATTTGCTCCCTTAGGAAACAACCCTTTGTTTAAAACATGATTGGTCTTAGGAGCTTCTCTAAGTGGTGCTTGAGGCAAATAAAGTTTGCCAGAGAAGTGCTTTAAACCAACCAAGCCATTATAATTTATTGTTTACGTAACCTATTGTAACTATGAGCAAAGAAATAATCACCAAATTAGAAGAGTTAGATAATGGTCTGAAAAAGTTAAGCACCGATAGAAAGGTCGTACTGCCTCACCATAAAACTTTTGAGTTGGTTGATGATCTCAGGGCCTTGGTAAAGAACATTCAAGAAGAGGTCGGAGCGAATGGCTAAATACACTTGTTTTGAAGTCAAGGTAGAGGATCACATCGCGCACGTGATCATGAATCGACCTGATCAATTTAATTCCATGACGCGTTTATTTTGGAAAGAACTCCCTGAGTTAATTAGAGAGCTCGATAAACATGCAGAAGCAAGGGTCATTCTCTTGAAAGCCGAGGGCAAACATTTTAGTGCTGGCATGGACTTGGCTAATTTCATGCCTGGCGATAAAAAAGACGGGGTAAAAAAAGATCCTGCGCGTATGCGAGAAACTTTTTACCATGAAGTCCTCGAGCTTCAAGACACCTTTTCAGCATTAGAAGAATGCCGCATGCCGACCATCGCATCAATTCAAGGGGCCTGTGTTGGGGGTGGCATCGACATGGTGGCTGCTTGTGATATTAGGCATTGCTCATCGGATGCATTTTTTAAAATTGCAGAAGTAGATATTGGGCTGGCAGCAGATGTTGGGACGCTGCAACGATTGCCGACTTTAATGCCGCTGGGTGCCGTGAGAGAGCTCGCCTATACCGGCAGAAAATTTCTTCCAGATGAAGCCTTGTCGCTGGGTTTTATGAATAAGGTCTATGCGTCAAAGGAAGATCTGGAAGCAGGCTCACTGGCGCTGGCCAAAGACATCGCATCTAAATCACCACTTGTAACAAGGGTGATCAAAAAACAAATTAATTATGCTCGAGACCACAGCGTTAAAGAGTCGCTTGATTATCATGCAGCATGGAATTCATCATTGATTAGTGGCCAGGACATGGAAGCAGCCATGAAAGCTTTCATGGAAAAATCACAAGCTAATTATGATGACCTTGAGCCCACACACTCATTTTGGGAAAAAGACGGGTTACTTCCTTAAAAAAACGGGTTCTTCGGGCGTCGAATCTTTCTTCGAGTATTTGTAACCTTCCTCTTTAAAGTTCACGAGATCTTTTGCAGAGGTCACTTTGTTCTTGATGATCCAGTGGCTCATGCAGCCTCTCGCTTTTTTTGCATAGAAACTAATGAGTTTGTATTCACCATTTTTAAAATCTTTAAAGACCGGGGCCACGACTTCAATGTTCTCTGGCAAAGCGCCCACCACGGTAAAATATTCTTTCGAGGCTAGGTTTATAATCAACTCAGATTTGTTGGCCTTGAGTTCTTTCAATAAATTATCTTTGATCTTAGAGCCCCAGAATTCATACAAATTTTTGCCCTTGCTGGTTGGCAGCTTGGTACCCATTTCCAGTCGGTAAGGTTTAATAACATCCAAAGGTCTGAGCTCGCCGTAAAGACCAGAGAGAATACGTAAATGTTTTTGAGCAAAAGCGATGTCCTTTTTATCAAAGGTTTCAGCTTTCAGTCCCTGGTACACATCTCCCTGAAAAACATACAGCGCCGGTTGGCTATCACTGCTGATGGACTTGGAAGCTTTCCAGCTTTGATAGCGATCAAAATTTAAGGTTGCCAGGTTGTCGCTGAGGCCCATGAGGCTGGCTATATCCTTGGGTTCCTTGGTTTTAAGTTCTTTGATGAGCTTCGAAGAGTCAGCCAAGAATGCTGGCGCAGTCGGCTTGACATCAAAGTCTTTGGTGTAATCAAGGGTTTTAGCTGGTGATAGTAGAATTAACATATTTCTTATTTTAAACAATTCTCTTTAATATACATAGCATGGATGATTTCTTGGGAAAATTTTTTGCGCGCTTGCTGCCAGTGTTGCTGGCATTTGTCATGATCGTTGTGATTAGTCGCTATTTTTTTGGTATGGGTCGAGCTGATATTCAAGAGCTGGCTTTGTATGTGCACGCGTTAATTTTCTTGGGCTGTGCTGGCTGGGCATACTCTCAAGACGAACATGTCAGAGTAGATATTTTTTACCGCAACGCTTCGCCCCAATATCAGAAAATGGTTAACAGTTTTGGAGTGATATTTTTGCTCGCTCCTATGCTTGGAGTCATTGGTTACTATTCCATCGATTTTATTTCAGCGTCTTGGGCTGTCAAAGAAATTTCAACTGAGCCAGGCGGGCTAAGCACCGTATTCATTCAAAAGTCTTTTATATTTTTATTTCCAATGGTTCTCGGGATAGCCGGAATGAAGGAGCTGTATAAGCTATGGAAATAATTCCTATTATTTTAATTGTCATGGTGTGCATGGCCTTGCTGCTTGGCTACCCTGTAGCTTTTACCCTTGCAGGAACTTCAATTTTATTTGCGCTCTTGGGTGCATCTTTCGATTTTTTTGACCCCAATTTGTTTAAAACGATTCCCATGAGAATTTTTGGAATCATGAATAATCAAACCTTGTTAGCGGTTCCCTTGTTTGTCTTTATGGGCGTTGTCCTTGAGAGATCAGGAATTGCAGCAAAAATGCTTAAAGACATGGCGTTAGTTTTTAAGAACACTAATTCAGGATTAAGCATCTCGATCATTATTGTTGGAGCACTTTTGGCTGCAAGCACAGGCATCGTTGGTGCAACAGTTGTCACCATGGGCCTAATGTCATTGCCAGCAATGCTCAAGCAAGGCTACAGCAAAGAATTCTCCTCTGGATTAGTGGCTGCGACTGGAACTTTAGGTCAAATCATTCCTCCCTCTATTGCCCTGGTACTTCTTGGTGATGTTATGTCGAACGCCTATCAAAGAGCTCAAAATAACATTGGCATCTTTTCTCAAGAGACAGTCTCGGTGGGTGATTTATTTGTAGGTGCAATCGTTCCAGGAATTTTAATTGTTGTCGGTTACTTAATTTATGCAATCTTTATTAATCGAAACAAACAATTCGCGCCGCTAGAGGGAATCGAGGGTGAAGCCAATATTCTTAAAACCCTGCTGCCACCAGCAACTCTTATATTTGTTGTCTTAGGCTCAATCATTGCTGGTATTGCAACACCAACAGAGGCTGCCGGTGTGGGTGCTTTTGGTGCATTAATTATTTCCAGTCTCAACGGGAGCTTTAATTTGGATCTGCTGAAAGAAACTAGCTATAAAGCTGCAACAGTTACCACCATGATCTTTTGTATTTTGATTGGCGCATCTATTTTTTCTTTAATCTTTAGGGGAGTGGGTGGCGATCTATTGGTAGATCAAATCTTTGAGATGATGCCTGGCGGGAAATATACTGCCCTTCTGTTTGTCTTGCTGGCAATTTTTCTTTTTGGATTCATCTTAGATTTCATAGAAATCTGCTATGTGATTATTCCTTTAGTTGCTCCGCCACTTTTGATGATGGGGTTTGATCCAGTTTGGCTGGGAATTCTTATGGCTATTAACTTACAGACTTCCTTCTTAACACCACCCTTTGGTTTCTCTCTATTCTATTTAAGAGGAGTTGCAGATGAAAGTATTAAAACTACAGATATTTATAAAGGTGTCATCCCCTTTATTATTATTCAATTAGTAGTACTTTTAGCAGTCATTGTCTTTCCTGCTTTTGTTCTTTAATCATAGGCTTTAAAATAACTGGATGCTAAATTCTAACACTCTGCTATTTGCCTTTGGCGCTATTACCTTTTTGGTAACTTTTTCATGGTTTAAATATGCAGCCATGGAAGTCTTCAAAAAAGAGCTTAGATCAGATCAAAGTGATCAAGGTGTTTGGTCAAAACTGTTTAAAGTTTTTTTAGTAGATTGGGTGATATGTGTTCTTGGCGTTCTAGTAACAGGCGTCTTGTTTGTAGTTATTTTTAACTTAGCTCATTAGAGAGAACGGGACGCTCTATTACTGCGCCCCATTAAAACCTGCTTGAAAAATAATCAGTAACTGATCTATAAGGAGCACTTGTTAACTTTTTGTGCCTCTTGAACTGTATCTAGTTGACCTTTAATGCTTGCTAGTTGAGATGCTTCTTTTTGATTGCCGTCCATCCAAAAAGCGGCAGGAGCAAATAATATCCAAGTAACTAATTCAGTGTTCTTATCTGATCTGTATGAATCATCTACCTGAGCTCCAACCGATTGAGCTTGAGTAACAAGTGCATTTTGCTCGGTAGCAAGTTCTTGGCATGTCATTTTTAAGTAGGGCGCTATCGGAACTCGAATTGCACTCACATCTGTTGCTCTTTGTGCTGTTGAGCAGCCAGAGATTAATATCGCTAAAGCAAAATATGAGAGAGCATTTTTTGAAATAAGTTTACGCATAGTGGTTTCCTAAAAAAATATTATTTAAGTTTTAAAATTTATATATTCAATATGAGCCCATGTGCTCGCTAGGGCAATTGATATTAACTAAGAGTTAATAGCTAATAATTAATAAGTGAGTTTTTTTGATATTTTCTTGATCTGAGAACATGATGGTATTAATGAAAAATTTAATGCATTAATTTATGCCTGGTAAGATTTTCGATTTATCCTACCAAGAGCTTCAGTTGCTCGTAACCCAGTTTCGCGCTCAAGAAAAAGTAATCACAGATATTCATGAGCGTTTTTTAATATATGAGGCTTATAAAAGGCATGATGAGAAATCTGATCCCTACACGATGAAGTGGGCAGAGCAGACTCTCATGCTAAGTTTTCCAAAGATATATTCAATGGTGCAAAAGTTGACTAAGCTTGGTTATTTAAAAAGAAGAAGGTCAATTGATGATAAAAGAATTGTCTTTTTAGAAGCAACAAGTCAATTAATAGATGGTGTAGATTTATATGAAGATATGAAACTCAATGAATTAAATGCGCTTGGCTTAACCGCGTTCAGTGCTAAAGATAGGCCCTCACTTTCAGATTTCAATTCAAAGACAGCAGAATCTCTTCGCAAGAAATTCATGCAAAGAATATAAAATCTTAGTTTTGTGTCGTAGCAGTTGATAGGCCTGCATTATTTTTCTCTAATGCTCTTTCGGCTCTATAACTTGAGCGAACCATTGGCCCAGAAACAACTTCCAGAAAACCTTTAGCTAATCCAATCACTCTATATCTCTCAAATTCTTTCGGGGTCACCCATCGCTCGACAGGTAAGTGATTTAAAGTGGGTCTAAGGTATTGGCCCAACGTTAAGATATCCACTTTGTTGGCAATTAGATCGTCCATAGTCTCTTCTATTTCTGCATCTGTTTCGCCTAAACCTAAAATCAAACTTGTTTTGGTCAGAACCTTTGGGTTGATTCTTTTGGATTCTGCCAAGACTTCAAGAGTTTGCTCGTATCCAGCTCTAATATCTCTGACTGGATGGGTGAGTCGTTTGACTGTTTCCACGTTTTGAGCAAAAACTTCTAGCCCACAATTGACCAGAGTATCAATGGAAGAAGAGAGGCCTTTAAAGTCTGGGGTTAAAGCTTCAACCGCAGTGTCTGGATTGAGCTCTTTGATCGCCTTAACAGTTTGGGCATAGTGCTCTGCCCCGCCATCCTCCAAATCGTCTCTGTTAACTGAGGTTAAAACAACATACTTAAGGCCCATGGTCTTTACAGCTTTGGCTGTGTGCATTGGCTCATCTAGATCTAACCAGCCTTTTGGGTTGCCTGTGTCGACCGAACAAAACTTGCAAGCTCTGGTGCAGACCGAGCCCATGAGCATAAATGTAGCAGTACCAGCACTCCAACACTCAGAGATGTTTGGGCACATGGCCTCTTCGCAGACTGTGTTGAGACGTTTGTCTTTAACTTGTTTTTTAACTGCCTTGAAGTTTGCATCAAAGGTAGCTTTAACCCTTATCCAATCTGGTTTTTTTTGATTGGGAATAGAAGAGTACTGATTGGCTTTCTGACCATTTTTTACAGCCTTAATGCCATCGCGATTCACAATTTTTTGAGTGGGGATAATTTCCATTACTTAAATAGTTTTTGTAGCTCTTCTCTTGCGATTGATTCTACTCCTTCCATGGTGACATTTGAATCAAAATCACTGATTTGGGTCACCTCTAAGCCCTCATACCCGCACGGGTTAATCCTGCTAAAAGGCTCTAGGTCCATGTCCACGTTTAAACTAATGCCATGATAGGTTCGGCCTTTGGAGATTCGCAAACCAATGGAGGCTATTTTTTTCTCTTTGACATAAACGCCTGGTGCCCCTTCAACACAATTGCTCTGGATGGCGAAGTGGCTCAGGATAGTTTGAATCAGGGTTTGTAAATCAGCCACCAAGGATTTGGGGCCCGTCTTTCTGCTTTTAATATCCAACAAAAAATAAAGAACTAGCTGGCCTGGGCCATGAAAAGTCACTTCTCCACCTCTATCGGTTTGAATGACAGGAATTTCTCCTGGGTTCAAAACATGCAAGGGATCTGCAGCCGTGCCCAGGGTGAAGACTGGGTCATGTTCAAGCAGCCATATTTGATCTTTAAAAGTATCTGCTTTGACCAATGAGCGCATCTGCTCATAGGTCTCTGTATAGGCTTTAATGCCTAACTGAATGAGCTCAGGAGTCGCTGTCACTGTTGGTTCGGGCTTCCACAAAGGCATCTTCGGCAATGGCGTGAAAGCTTTTGACTTCCGCTAAGAAGGTTTTAAAAGACTCGTACACTTTTTTAACATCCGGGTCATTGGCCGCCGAGGTCTCTAGAATCTCCTCTGAGATAATTCTAAATTCATTGATAACATCTTTGGGCAGCTCTCTGAGCTGGACGTCATGATTTTGAATCAGATCTTGCAAGGCTCTGTTATTAGAGGCTGTGTATTCATCCAGCAAATCTTGATTCACGGCTTTCGCTGCTGTAGTCACAATGGCCTGTAAGTGAGGGGGCAGCGTATTCCAGGCATCGATGTTAATCGTGAATTCAAGCATGGAGCCTGGCTCATGCCAGCCAGGATAATAGTAGTATTTTGCCACCTGCTGAAAACCAAAGGCTAAATCGTTGTAGGGCCCAACCCACTCCACTGCGTCAATGGTTCCGGTTTGCATGGCTGTATAGAGCTCGCCACCAGGAATGTTTACTGGGATGCCGCCGGCTCGCTTAAAGACTTCGCCGCCAAACCCTGGAAAGCGCATTTTTAAGCCTTTGATGTCTTCGAGTGAATTAATTTCTTTGTTGAACCAACCAAACATTTGAGTGCCGGTATTGCCACCGGGTAAAGGCTTCAAATTAAAAGGGCGATAGAGGTCTTCCCAGAGCTCCAGGCCGCCTCCACGATTAACCCAAGCGTTAATTTCATCGGCTGTAAAGCCAAAGGGCACACCAGCAAAAAATTGTGCCGCTGGAACTTTACCTTTCCAGTAATAAGCCCCACCGTGACCCATCTCTACTGAACCACCAGACACCGCATCAAACACACCCATGGCCGGAACCAGTTCACCGGCTCCATAAACTGTTACTTTTAACTGACCTTGAGACATGCCTTCAACCAGCTGACTAAATCGCTCGGGCGCCATGCCCAAGCCCGGGTAATTTTTTGGCCAAGTGGTCACCAGCGACCAAGCATACTTTTTAGCTGGGACGGCTCCCTCAGCTAATTGCTCTGGAGCACCACAACTGCTCAATAAAGAGATTGCTAGTCCAGTAATTAAAAAATGTCTCATCCTAATGACTCCAGTTTTGCGAAAGCTAGAACCAGCCATTTGCTGCCAGCTTTTTCAAAATTAATTTGAACCCTTGCCGATTCGCCCGATCCTTCATAGTTTAAAACGACACCCAGTCCAAAGGTAGGGTGTACAACTTTTTGTCCCAACCCTATGCCAACCTCATCCTTGAAATCCATCTTAGATTTCCTTGCTGTGCGCACATAAGGTGTGCTCACAGAAGCTCTGGGCCTAATTTCTTCTATAAAGACTGCGGGAATTTCTTTTAAAAATCGTGAAGGTGGATTAAAGACGTCTGAACCATGCAGTCGCCTAGATTCTGCATGAGTTAAGTAGAGCTTTTTCATGGCGCGAGTAATGCCCACATAACACAGCCTTCTCTCTTCCTCTAATTGCGCCGGGGACTCAATGGATCGACCATGCGGGAACAAACTTTCTTCCAGGCCTGTAATAAAGACCAGGGGAAACTCTAAGCCTTTGGCTGAATGCAGGGTCATCAGTTGAACCGCGTCTTGGAATTCGTCGGCTTGGGTGTCTCCGGAATCAAGAGAGACGGTATCAAGAAAAATTTCAGCAATTTCCTTGTGAGACATTTCTTTCTCAAAGGATTGCTCAAAGTTTTTAGCAGAGGTCACCAGCTCTTCTAAATTTTCTATTCGGGTTTTGCCTTTTTCACCGGCTTCTTTTTTATGGTATTGATAAAGCCCAGATTTTTGAATAATCATCTCCATCAACTCAGACAGCGGCAGGGTATCCAGCAACCCAATGCACTCACTGATTAAGGCCAGGTATGCATTTAAGCCTTGGCCCGCTTTGCCGCCCATGCTGCCTTCGTCATGAAGTTTTGCAGCGGCTTTGATGTACGAAAGATTGTAAGTCTTGGCCGTCTCTCTAATTTTTGCCTGCGACTTCACGCCAATGCCCCTGGTTGGATTGGCAATGGATCGCTCAAACGCGGGGTTGTCATGGGGGTTAAAAATCACTTTGAGGTAGCTCATGGCGTTTTTAATTTCCATGCGCTCATAAAAACGTAGACCCCCATAAATGCGATAAGGGATGCTCGCTCTAAGCAAGGCTTCTTCAAGCGCTCTGGACTGAGCATTGGATCGATAGACTATTCCAGCATCGCTATAAAGCTCCCCGCCTTCCATCCAGCTTTTGAGAACCCCCGCAATAAATCTTGCCTCGTCTTGTTCGTTGTAAGCCTGATACAGGGTGATGCGCTCACCCTCAAGAGAATCCGTCCATAGGTTTTTGCCTAAACGTGTTTGATTGTTGTCTATGAGTGCGTTGGCAGCGCCTAAGATTACACTGGTTGAGCGATAGTTCTGCTCAAGACGAATGACCTTGGATCCCTCAAAACTCGATTCAAAAGATGAGATATTTTCGACCTTGGCGCCCCTCCACCCATAAATCGATTGATCGTCATCGCCAACCGCCGTTATAGTTGCTGCATCTGATGCGATCTCTTTGAGCCAGTTATACTGAATGGTGTTGGTGTCCTGAAACTCATCGACCAAGACAGCTTTAAACCTATTGTGAAAAAACTCTTTAACGGTTTTGTTTGACTTGACTAGTTCGTAGGCTCGCAGCAACAGCTCAGCAAAATCTACCAGGCTATCATTGGCACAAGCATCTTCGTAATGCTTGTATATGCCCTTGACGGTCTGAGCATAAAAATCTCCATTGTCCGAAACATCATCGGCCCGAATGCCTTCATCTTTCCAGCCGTTGATCTGCCATTGAATTTGCTTGGGGGGCCAGGCTGAATCATCTAAGCCAGCTTCTTTGGTCAAGCGTTTCACAATTCTGAGCTGATCGTCGCTATCTAAAATCGTAAAGCCAGAGATTAATCCTGCTTCTTTGTAGAATCTTTTTAAGGTTCTGTGTGCCAAGCCATGAAAGGTTCCACACCACATATCCCCGCCTGGAGACTGCAATAATTCCTGAATTCTGGATTGCATCTCTCTGGCTGCTTTATTGGTAAAGGTGACTGCAATAATTGATGAAGGGTTAATGCCCGTGGCCTCAACTTTCCAGGCAATGCGATGCACCAATACCCTGGTCTTCCCTGAACCGGCTCCAGCTAGAACCAGCAAACTCTTATCTTCCGAAGTTACAGCCTCACGCTGGGGATCGTTTAAATTTTCGAGTATGTGAGAAACATCCATGGGGGGTTCATTTTTTAATCTAAGAAGCCTATTCTAACCTCTATGCAAACTAAATTATTAAGAGAAATCAAAAATGCATTACCTAATCTTAGAAAATCTGAAATCAAGGTTGCAGAATTTGTTTTAAATAAGCCTGGAGATATTATTGAGCTGACAACAGCTCAAGCATCGGGTGCGGTTGGGGTCAGCGAGCCAACCCTAATCAGATTTTGCCAAGCGTTAGGATTCAATGGCTTTCAAAAGTTTAAGCTCACCCTGGCGCAACAATTGGCCGCGGATGATTATTTTCATTCCTATGAGATTGACCCAAGTGACAGCATTCAAGAAGTCACTGAAAAAGTCTTTGATAGCACGATTAGTGAAATTTTAAATGTCCGCTCACAACTCAATCAAGAAGTGGTAGAGCAAGCCATTGAGACGTTGGCTAATGCTAAACGCGTTGAGTTTTACGCCTTTGGGGGGTCTGTGCCTGTGGCCATGGATGCGCAGCATAAATTTTTCAGGCTGAAGATCCCATCATCTTGTATTTCAGACCCACACATTCAATTCATGTCTGCCAATTCTCTTAATGAAAGAGATGTGGTGGTGGCTATCTCACAGTCGGGTAATACTGCTGCCTTGGTAGAGAGCATTAAAACGGTTAAAAGTTTTGGCGCGATTGTGATTGGACTTATGCCCTCAGGAACCCCTCTTTCAAGAATCTGCGACATAGCGCTCGACATTGATGTGGGAGAAAATGCTCGGTTAACTCGACCAATGACCTCTAGGCTTGCTTACATGGCGATCATAGATGTGTTGGCAGTGGGCGTGGCCCAGCTAAAGCCCGAGGCACAAGATCACCTGTTTAATATTGTCACCAGTCAGAATTCTTTAAAGATTAAATAGTTAGTAGCGAAGGTTCTCTCTGAACCAAAGATTGACCATCCACTTTTCTCCCTTGATAACTGGCATGCCTGCATGCAGTGATTTGGGATGAATTTTTGGATGTGAAGCAATGGGAGCCTCATCTAGAGTATTATGAAAGACCACCACATCTCCTTTTTTTGCTGTTACGGTTACGCCAAGCTCAGGAAAATCTGTGCCGCCGCCCTCCTCAACGTCGTTGAGGTAAATCAATACTGTGATCATTCTCTGCCCACCGGGCTCCCAATTTCTCTTCCCATCCAGGGTCTGGAAGTCAAAGGAGTCAAAATGCGGTTTATATTGAGCTCCTGTTTTGTAGTAGACCAATTGATACTGTTCCGCGTTGCGTATGGGTATTTGCGTCAAAATTGAAAGTCGCTTGCTGACTTCGTGCACAATATCGTTGGCATCATGCTCAATCCAACAATTTTCACTGGTTCTGCTCTCATGTTGGATGTGTTGATCGGGGCTAATGACGGTCGATGGCTCGAGCTTGCCCTGGGATGCTTCTATAAATGCATCGCATTCCATATCACTAATAAAGTCAGTCACAACATATAGAATTGGATTCCCAGAATACATGGTGACATTTTCAGCAATTTTTTTTGGGTATTCGGTATTCATAACGTGAAATAATTGTATGCTAACAAGGAATCGATCGTATACAAAATGAGCATATTTATTTCAATTGCATCCTATCAGGACCCGTTGTTGGTTTCGACTATCTTTGGTGCCTATAACAATGCTAAGAATAAAGATGAATTAATTTTTAGTATTTGCGATCAATCAGACGATCCTATTAATATCGATGATTTAGACTTTGCAGATCAAGTTAGGTATGAACACGTCAACCCAGTCTTTTCGAAAGGCCCTTGTTGGGCAAGACATAGAGCACAAACTTTCTATCAAGAAGAGGACTATTTCTTACAAATTGACTCACACACTCAGTTCCTCCCGAACTGGGATGAGTTATTCAAAGAGGCTTTATTGAAAATTGAAGCAGCGGGATTAACCGATGGTTATTTTGCTAAACCGATTATCACCTCTTACCCCAGAAGCTTTAAAGTACTTGATTTTGAGAGGGGTCTATTTGAGCTTAATACCGGAGATAAACATACCCAAGTTATCACTTATAGAAAGGACAGCCTCTTTTCTCGTGGTTCATTTTCTCGGCAAATAGGCATCCCGACCCAACACACAGAAATAACTCATGCCTATCTCATGGCTGCAGGCTGTATATTTACTCGGGGGAAATTTGTGAAAGACATTCCCTATGATCCAAATTATTATTTCTACGGCGAAGAATTATCTATGGCATTGCGAGCCTTTACGCATGGCTTTTCATTCTTTCATATCCCAGACGTGCCGCTTTTTCATCTTTACACTGATGTCAGCAACATCCCTAGGAAGTTGCATTGGGATCCAGAGGATGATGCAAACAGAGCGATTAAATGGCATGAGCTAGAACAAAAAAGTCTAGATCGATTGGATGATTTATTTGCTGGGAAGATTGAGGGCTCAATGGGCCTGGGATCCCAAAGATCTCTTAAAGACTATGCAGTCATTAGCGGCGTAGATCTCAAAAATAAAATAGTTTTAAATTTAGAGCAGGCGACTGAGTCTGCGTTTCTAGAATCAGTTGAATGGACAAAAAACCCAATAGAAAGATAATAATAGGAGAATATGATGAGCGAGGAAGCAAGAAATTTTTTAAACAGCTACGGGGACTTTGTTACCAAAGTAACAAGTGAGCCCAGTCTCAATCAATCAAGCTTGGATGAAAGAATGAAAGAGATTGATGCCTCTTCGCCAATAGAATCTGCAAGACTTTTAACCGCAGCTCTTGGGCTTGGAAGTGAGACAGGTGAATTTGTTGAAATAGTCAAAAAAATGTTTCTTCAGGGCAAGCCAGCATCTGAGGATAATATTTACCACATGAAGAGAGAGCTTGGTGACATTATGTGGTACTGGGCTACTGCCTGCATGGCATTGAAGCTTGATCCCTATGAGGTGATTAAAGAAAATCAGGATAAGTTAGAGGCTCGCTACGGAGAAAAATTTCAAGTTGACAGGAGCGAGCATCGCAAAGACGGAGACCTGTAAGTGCCATTACTAAGTTAACTATTAATTAACTTAGTAAATAGATTTTTCTGTGAGATCTGCCACTGCTGCTTGATACTCTTGCTTCAGCTCGTCAACCAATGATTGGACGGATGGTGCATTCTTGATTGACCCAATGCCTTGACCTGAGCCCCAGATATCCTTCCAAGCTTTAGCGTCAGTATTGCCGCCTGAGCCAAAATTCATGGATGACTTATCAGCATCGGGAAGATTATTGGGATCTAGGCCAGCGCTCGCTATAGAGGGCTTAAGGTAGTTACCAGCAACTCCGGTGAACAATGAAGAATAAATAATATCATCCGCAACACTCTCAATCAGCATGTCTTTGTAAGTTTGCTCGGCATTGGCTTCTTCTGTGGCGATAAACCTTGTCCCCATGTAAGCTAAATCTGCGCCTAGGGCAAGACTTGATGCAACTGCGCTGCCTGAGCTAATAGCTCCAGAGAGAATAATGGTGCCATCAAAAAACTCTCTTACCTCTCTCACCAGGGCGAATGGAGATAAAGTCCCTGCATGGCCGCCGGCACCAGCGCAAACTAAGATTAAGCCATCAACACCCTGCTCTGCAGCTTTTCGAGCATGCTTAACACTAATAACGTCGTGATAAACCAAACCACCATATGAATGAGCGGCCGTCACGATTTCTTCGGGAGGTCTGAGAGAAGTAATAATAATTGGGACCTCATGTTTAACGCATGATTCCATATCAGCCATTAAGCGATCATTGGACGCATGACAAATTTGATTGACTGCAAATGGCGCTATCGGCAAGTTAGGATTTTCTTCTTTGGCTGCTGCTAGCTCTTCTTTAATGCGAATAATCCATTCGTCTAGGACATGTTGTGGTCTAGCATTCAATGCTGGAAAAGAACCAACGATGCCGGCTTTGCATTGAGCAATCACCAGCTCGGGACCAGAAACTAAAAATAGCGGAGAGCCTATCACTGGAATTGAAAGGTTGCCCTGAAGTATTTTAGGAAGTGTCATGGTGGTCCGTGATTAAAAAAAGTTATAGCTTACACGAAGCTAAATGGTAATTAAATAAAGGTTGGTAAGTTATTGAATGTTATCTGCAACCCAGCTGATGGACCAGTTGTGCCCAAGCCTGTGCCCGTTATAAGTATCCGGCAACACGGTTACCATGCTTCCCTCTATCACAATATTTTGAGGGTTCTCTGGTAGATCCTTGAATGCACTATCTAAATGTTGCTGCGTTCTCCATTCATATAGATTAACCATGGGTTGAAGCTGAATAGTAGGCTGATAACCACAAAGACTATTTAGCGAAGCCATGCCTTGAAGCGGGGAGGCAATGATATGAGCATCAAGCGTGACTAAGTTTTTCCAATTATTTAAAAGGTGGCTAACCAAGATGCCGCCATAGCTATGTCCCATCAGGGTCACTATTTGAATTTGCCTGTTTTGGCTTAAAAGATTTTCTAACTCAACAATTAGCCTATCTCCAGACTCTTTGTAGCACCCATGATCGGGCCATCTATAAAAATACATTTCATTGGTTGGCGTATCTAAAGTCTTTAAAGGATAAACCCACTCATACCCTTCACTCGAACCGCCATGAACCGCTATGGTTATTTGATTGGCGTTTTGTAGATTAGATTCTAAGGACTGGATGCCCATTGGAAGCTCAATCAGGCGTGCGCCCAAGGCTTTAACTGAAACATTATCTTGAAAATCGCTAAGCTGGACTTTCTCTGCAACAGGCCCATTACAGCTAACTAATGCTAGCAATAGGATTGGAAAATATTGTAAAAATTTCATATGCGGTTATTTAATAAAGTAAGCAACACTGTGATGAGTAAAGTCTTTGGCTCCAATCTGATCAAAGCCCATAAGCTCATGAAAATCTAGCGAGCCTTGGTTTAAAGGCTTTGTATTAACCTCTAAAGAAACTGGAAGAGAGTATTTTTTAGCTTCTAAAAAAATATTGTCATAGATTGCTTTTCCAAGGCCCGCTCTTCTGTAGCCTTTTTTAATGCAGACCCTGTCAACATATAAAAATTTCTTTAGCTTGTTTAAAAAAAATTTATAGTTCTCAGAGCCATAGCTTGTGCCCTCTCGCAAACAGATAATAAAGCCCACCACTGCACCCTGATCTAGGGCAACTAAATTATAAGTGCTCAGAGAAATTAGTTGCTCAAGATCCTCAATTGAATCAAGAGAGCCAACGTTTGGGGTATTGGCTTGGTTCATATCATAGATTTCGTTTAGCCATTGGCGGTTCTGTTCGCCAGAATGAAATTGTTCTAATGTAGGCAGCGCTGTCATATCTAATGCTCTAGTAGCCGTTCATGTTTCTGATTAATTATCTGAGCCTGCAGCAATTATCTCAACATAAGTTTTAATGCCGTCTACAAAATCATCCGCATCGATGCTTTCATTGGTTCCATGAAACCCGGTCATATCCTCGGGGACAATGCTAAATGGATTAAACCTAAAGGAGTTATCAGCAACTTTTGAGTAATGACGAGTATCAGACGCTGCGATCATAATTCCTGGAACGACCACAACCTCTCCGTAAACTTTATTTAATGAAGTGGTGATGATGTCATAGCCTTCAGACTGCCAATCTGAAATACCTGATGCCTCCATTCCCCCCAAAAGCCTAACCTCTACCTGCTCTGATTCAACCGCATTCCTTACATGCTCGGTCACACCCTCAATGGAATCTCTGGGATGAAGCCTAAAATTAATAAGTGCTGTGGCTTCAATTGGCAAAACGTTACTTTTAATGCTTCCATTCAACATGGTTGGCGCAGTGGTTGTTCTAATCATGGCATTGATTACTGGGCTAGAGGACATCTGGCTGTCTAGCAAGCCTCCAAAGAGCCAACGATTTGCAAAAAGAAAACGGTATCCGAATGGCATGTGTTTACTCACTTCATCAAACATTACTGCACTTAAGCCATCCAAGCTCCCTGGAAGCGGTGCTTTCTCTAGCTTGATGAGTGCATCTGCAAGAATATTCACAGCTGTTTTTTTGGGTGGTGTTGAGGAATGGCCGCCGGCTGCTTTAGCAGCAATAAGCAAATTCATTATTCCCTTTTCTGCCACATTGATAGGCGCAACTAATTTCTCAACTCCAGGGAAAAAGCCTTTATTTACAAACGAGCCTTCATCTAAAGACCAGTGGAGCTGAATGCCTGCACTTTTTAATTTATCTGCAACAAGCGCAGCCCCGCCCCCTCCAATCTCTTCGTCATGACCAAAGCTGAAATACACTGTTCTGGTGGGTTGAAAATCATTCTGTATCAGATGAGTGGCGGCCTCATACATTCCAATTACGCCACTCTTATCATCCAGGGCTCCTCTGCCCCAAATTCTATTATTTGAAATTACACCTGCGAAGGGGTCTTGCTCCCACCTCTCTTCTGTACCTGGAATCACTGGAACAACGTCATAGTGTCCGGTTAACAGAATGGGGGCAAGGCTTGGGTCAGAGCCTTGCCACCTGTAAAGCAAGGTATATTCCAGCCGCTCAAATTGCATTTGCGAATGAAATTCAGGGTAAGTTGAAGCTGCCCATTTGATAAATGCATTGAACTCTTCTTTAATAAAATTCTTTGAATCTTGATGTGAAATAGTTTTAAACCTAATGGCGGCTGCAAGATTGTTGCTCACAATTTTTTTATCTATTTGTACCTGAGATATCTCTAATAAATCAGGTTGAGGTGCAACATGCATGAATGTGCGCACAAGTGCGATAGATAGCAATATCAGAATGGATGCCAGCAGAAGAAGTAATAGTTTTTTTAACATCTCTTTGTCCCGAAGCTTTGCTTTCTTTAAAAAAACTCAGGTCTTTTGCCAGTAAACTGTCCAAAGTAATCCTTAATGCTTTCTAGATCCTGCTCCACGTTGCCAGTTGGGCTAAAAAGATTACCAAGCTGAATAGTCTTATTTGAGAAATCAACTCCAGCCATCATAATTTGACTATTGGTTTCATTTGCAATCCTTAGGAACCCTGACTTGAGCCTTTTAACTTTCTGCCTTGTCCCTTCGGGGGCTATAACAATTAGAAAGCCTTTATATTTCTCAGTTACATTCTGAATTTCCTGCTTAAGAGCTGCAGGGTTTGCTCTGTTAACAGGGATGCCTCCCATTTTTCTTAGCAATCTTCTAAAGCCCTTTTTAAAAACAGAGTGTTTGCCAATCCAGTGGAAGTTAACATCAAGGCTGAGGATAAGTGACATCGCAAGAACAAAATCCCAATTTGAAGTGTGAGGCCCAGCCACCAATAACACCCTCTCATTTTTCGGGAAATGACCGACTGTTTTCCAGCCAGTAACCTTCATGGCTATTTTACCAATCAGCTTTAAAAACTTGGGTCTGTTTGCAATCAGGTGATCTGGAATAAATGTTTTATTTTGTTTCATTGAAATTAGTTTAAAGGAATTTTAAGGTGCAGTTAATTTTTCGTATTTTTTAATTGCATTGGCAATCTTCTCTATCACATCGCCTTGGGCAAATTTCTTTGTATTGACGTAAAAAGGATGCGGAAGAGAAGACAGCTCTTTAGCTTTTGTCATCACTCTGTCCATAAATGTATCCTCAGGCACCACCTCATCAATATAACCAACTGCTATTGAATCTCTCATAGAATATGCATCTGAATGATAAACAGCGGGATAAAAATAGTTCTTATTTACTCGAGCTTTTAGTATCTCCATAATTTGCGTGGGAATGTCCATATGATTTCTCACCTCATTTGCCTGGCAAATATACTGCCCATCTAAGGCTATCCGATAATCAGCACAGCAGGTCACAAATAAACCAAGAGCGATAGAATGACCAGAAACTGCTGCAATAATTGGTCTATCAAAGGCATAAAGATCTAAAAGTGTTTTGTAGCCCAGGGTTACCATCTTGTGGATCTTATCCATGTCGCCTGTGGCCAAAGTTTTCAGATCAAAACCACCGGAAAAGAGTCCCTCTCTTCCGCTAATGACCAATGAGCCTGAATCTCTCGGAACCTCGGCCAATAATTCATTAAACTTGGTGAGCATTTCATAAGAGAATGCGTTCGCCTTTCCATCATCAAGCCTAATAATTGAAATGTTATTCTCTTGGCTTAAGGTTGCTATTTCTGTAGACATAATGTGCTTCTAGTTCTTCTCTAAAGTGTTTAAGTATATTTTAACTTTTAACTTAGCATTTTCTCTAATATCCATATAAAAAAGAGCATAGTCTAAGCCATGGTAGTTGCCGGAAGCTCCGCCAAAGGCTTGAAATCTTGTTCCAGTTTGGTCTGAGGCAAATAAAGCTCCATTCTTGCATTGCGCTTGAACGTATTGTTTAAGAGGCGGCTCTAGCGCCTCAAATACTATATTCTTCGGGCTCTCATCTCCAGAAAACTCGAGGCTAAAGTCTCCAGAAGTGTAAACTGCTCCCTTTGCATCAGAGAGATCAGAAAGCGCGCCCTCATTCTTCCAGGTAATAGGGTTCACACATATATTATTTTCATATAAAGGCATATTTTTATTTAGCTGAGTGTCACTTAAAGTGTCCCAGTGAACCAAACACCCAAGCTGTTCTGCGCTGTCGCAAACACTTATGTTAGCCATATCAACCATCCAGTCTTTGGAAATTGTGCCACCAATGATGTAAGCGCCAACCATTCTTGGGTAAAGGTCAGAGGCATCAATTTCTTCTGCAAGCAATCTAATTGCGTGGTGTGTGCCTTGGCTATGACTAGCGATAATAAACGGTCGGCCCTTGCTATCGTTATTAAGAAAGTGCTCGAATGCTTTTTTTACATCTTGGTAAACAAAGCCATGCACCTCGGCTCGCACTTGATCGGTGCCAAAATAACTATATATCGATGCTTGCCGATAATGAGGAGCATAGATGCTGCAGCATCCATTATAGGCGCTGGCTTGATTTGCCATCATCCACTGAGTGTTCTCCTTGGTAACAGATTGCTTTTCTAGGGGATCTGTCCAATGGTCTCCTTTTAAGTAGCCAGTGGGGTGAATGAAGAATACATCTACTTCAGCATTTGCCTGATCAATGCCCTCTTCGCCTGCCGGAAAAAAATCTGCTTCATCTTTAATAGAAGGCAGAGATGCCCAGGAGCTCGTTTTAGAATAGTCTAGTTGATCAACAGCATCGTTTGGATCAAATGGATGATCTGGGCCACTAAAAAAATAATCGTAAGCCATATCAGCTGTTAGGCCTTGATCTCTTAACTCAGCAATATAAGGGTATATCCAAATCCCTATTCCAGAAATAAGAATCGCCAAAATAAAAATAATTTTTCTCATGCGTTTACCTAATTTTATTTAATATCCAAAAACCCAGCCAAGTACTGACAGCAGCTTTAACTGTTTGAGCTATAACCACAGGCAATGAAAGAATAAAATCTAGGTAAGGGTTCCAAAGCCAGGTGTATAACCAGTCGACGATAGGAAGAAAAAGAGTGAGGTAGTTTTTAAAAAACTCTATGTGAGATAAGGAGAGTATTCCAAAATCAGTTGTCACCACAACCCAAAGTCCCCATATAGCTATACCAATCTGTAGTGGAGTTGTGCCTATGCAAAAATATGCAATAATTCTAAGAAACCCGTTCATGAAAGTTACCCCCCGGTGTCTTAATCATAGAACCTTTTAAGGAGAAACAAAAATGCATACAAAATTAAAAATGTTTTTATTGGCTGCAATATTGATGTCATTTAATCTTTCAGCTGGCGAGCCATATGGTTCACATACTGCTGATAAATGGCAAATTTGGGCCTATTCCAGTGCTGCACCTGCATTTATTGGTGACAATGCAGCAATCATAGGTGCCGGCGGAAAAGTTCTTAGAGAGGGCAGCAACGGCTGGACCTGTCAATCCGGAAATCCAAGACCTTATCCAGCAAAAGGCTGGAAGAACCCTCATGAAGCGATGGCAGCTTGCCATGATGATGAAGGAATGAAATGGATGATGGCATACATGCAAGGTGTAAAACCAATATTGGAAAGAGATACTTATATGTGGATGCTCAATGGAGATATGGGTGAAGATAACACCAAGGCTGGAGTCTTTAATAAAGAGGATTCAACTCCAGGCGAGTGGATTGAATCTGGGCCACATTTAATGTTGATGCCAAAAGATCCAGCTACCATCGAGAAATTTTCTACTGATTTTATGAACGGAGCACCCTATGTAATGTTTGCAGGGACTGATTATGCTCACTTGATGATTCCAGTCGAAGGCTATTACAAGTACACCAAGTAATTATCTTTTAATGCTCTGGCCTCAGGCTAGAGCATTTTTTACCTCTCCCTACCTCGCCATGCCCAAATGGAAAAAGGGATACTGAGAATATAAGCCGCAGCTATTACATTAAGCGTAACCCATAAGAAGTTAATTAAGGACAAGACAATGAGTGAAAATAGAATCAAAAATAGGATTCTTGATTTAACTTGTGGGCGTCCTCGTTTGACAGAAAAGGTTGGTATTTGACTGACCAAAAGACCGCTAATGAGTATGGTGTAGCCAGCAACAAAATTTAAATGATTGTAGGCCCAGTCATAGCCCAGAAAAGTATGGGTTAGGGGCAATAGAATTAATAAGGCGCCCATGGGAGTTGGAATGCCAGTAAAAAAGTAAGGCTTATCATCCGGAATCTTGGCTTCTTCTTGCTTCACGTTGTAAAGCGCGAGCCTGAGGCATGAAAATACTATAAAAGCTAAAGCAGCAAAGGCGCCGAGGCTGCTATTTTGATTGAAGATTGTCATGTAGAGCAATAACCCAGGCGCAATGCCAAAGCTTAAAAAATCTGATAGAGAGTCTAGCTGCGCGCCTAGCTCCGATTCGCTTTTTAGTTGTCTTGCTAACATGCCATCAAGCACGTCACAAATTCCGGCCAGCAAAATGCATATCACCGATAAATTGAAGTTAAACTCTAGCGCATATCTAATAGAGCTTAAACCAAAGCATAGGCCTGTTAAAGTCACTAAGTTTGGAATCAATACTCGTAAATCTAACCTGTTCATTGAGAGCCTCCTGATAGTGGCAGAGATGCTAAAACTGTTTCCCCTGCAGTCACTATATCGCCTAGCTTGCATGCTGTGATGGCATCAAGGGGCATGTAAATATCTACTCGGGAGCCAAAACGAATTAAGCCAAAACGCTCGCCTTGATCAAGCCGCTCGCCTGTCTTCACGAATCCTAAAATTCGCCTAGCAATTAAGCCGGCTATTTGAACCACAATAATTTTTACATCATTGTCTGTTTTAAGAACCAAGCTGCTTCTTTCATTTTTATCGCTGGCTTTATCAAGGCTGGCATTTAAAAACTGTCCTTTTTTATAAACAATATTTTCTATCTCTGCTGCAATGGGGCTTCTGTTTATATGCACATTAAATACGTTCATAAAGACACAGATGCGTTTCATCTTTTCTGGGGCCATGGAAAGCTCTGAAGGTGGAATTGCCTCATCAATAAGACAGACTTTGCCGTCAGCAGAGCTAACTATTTTGTTTGCATCGTTGGGAACATCTCTTTCTGGATCTCTAAAAAACCAGATCACAAAAAACGTTAAGGCATATCCAATTATAGCTGCTGGGACCCAAAGAAAATACAAACCAGTTGAGCCAGCAAAAAAGATTAATGCAAATTTCCACCCCTCTGGATGAATATAGAACTGGCGTTTTTTATTTGTTGGTGTCATTGAAATTACTATTTTAAATAGAGCATTCTATTCCAAAAAGAATCCATATTGTTTGTTATGGCGCTTTTACCTGTGTGTATATGATTAATGCCGCCATTCCTAGTTGAAGGATTAGTGTTAACCATAAGATGAGCTTAGTTGCTGGCTTTGGTTGCAATGCTGGATCCAGTCTGTTGGTGAGGTATATAGCGCCGATGTTTATGATGGGCAGTCCTATTGCCGCCCAAATACCTGCAATCAGCAGCAGCATAATGGGGTTGGGTAACAAAAAATATGCAATGCAAGAAAAGAGTGGAATGGTGAAGCCGACGATTTGTATTAAGGTCTTCCTTGTTGTTACTTTTTCTAAAACTAGGCCCATAGAGATTAAATAGTCAGATATGGTGCGAGTAAATGCTGCTGTTCCTGAGAGCAGCGTAGAAAATAGAACAAAGAAAGCCAGCGGAATAAAAAACCATTTGGCCCAACTCCCTAGGATTGTTGTGAATATATTTAACAAGGTTTGGATAATGTCTCCTCCGGGCGGTGGGTACAATCCAAGAGTGTGAAGGACGGCAGCGCCTAGTAGAAAAAATGGCAACGTACCCACGGTCACAAAAAATACTGTTGCCCATACATCTGTTTGCATTACTTTAATCCAAGCTTTTTGTTCCTCGGCCTCATTACCATGCTTGGCATATCCTTTCTCGAGGCACCAGTAGGTATAGGCCATAATTTCTCCATAGCTAATGCCAGTGAAACCAAATACCGCTAAGGCCAGCGCCGCATGCTCAAAAGGAAAGGAGAAAGATAGACCTGCAATTATTTGCTCGCTAGAAATTGCATAGGGCGTTGATTGCATAGCTATTGCAATGATTAATGTAACCACTGAGAAAAAAGACACCATCGCCAGTAAGATTTTCTCTAAGGATTGGTAAGAGCCGAGATACAAGATAAACCAAGTAATAGCACAAGAAGCGGCAACCCAGACTTCGACACTTAATAGTGGGATCATCAGGTGCCCTGCTTCTGCTACTGCCCCAGCCAGTCCGCCCATGCCAGCAATCGACGGGACCACTCCGATAAACATAAACCAGACCAACCACGAGGCTTTTTTACCCTTGAGATTTGTCTTGGGTCCAGGCATATCAGAGAATGCCTCTAAAAATGTTTGATTGGTTGCAATAACATATCTACTAATTTCAGCTTGGATTAAAGGCTTGCTCCAAAGGCTTAATAGCAGCCACCACAACAAAGTAAAACCAGTCGCAGCCCCTAATAATGGAGCCAAGGCTATCGAGCCACTGCCCACAACGCTGCCTGTCACAATAATGCTTGGGCCGATAAACTTTAGTCTCTGTAAAAGAGAGGTGGGCGCTTTATTCATGGGGTTTGTGTAGCAAAACTATGTCCTTTGAGGTGATTTCATACTGCCAATTTCTTTGTGCGGCTATAACTTCAAAAGTTTTCTCAGCATAAAACGTTACGTGTGTTGAGTCTCTCCTATAGTACCAAGTTTCAAACTCTTGGTCAGGGGTTAAAAAACAGGTCATTAATCCAAGCCAGCCTCCAGGCTTCAATAAATTATCAAGGGTATTAAATTCTTGATAGGGGTGGTGAAAATGCTCTGCTGTTTCTGTACAAGTAATAAAATTATATTGATTTAAAAATATTTTTTTATCTGGGAAGAAAAAAGGATCGTAGAGATCTACTGCAAAGCCATCACCTTCGAGCATGTCGGCCAATGCTGGGCCATGTCCGCAGCCGAAATCAAGGCCCTGGTCACCAGCGGACAGCTTCTCTTGTAATGGCGTAGTCAGCCTAGATAAAAATGCGCGGTATGTCTCGTCATCAATGCTATTGTTGTGCGCTAAGTAGCGCTCTTTCTCAACGCTGGATTCAAGATAGAGACTGGGATCCAAGAATTTTGCAAAACAAAATTGGCAGTTCCAATATATTTTGCCATCAGAGGTTTGGAAGCTTTCGGTTGATTGGTGATTACAAACAATGCAATTCATGGAAGGTGTTTTATAAAATATTCTTGATGCCTTCGATTGAAACTAACATTCCCTGATGAATGCTTTCTGCAAAAATCTCTGGTTCAATTTCCGTTGTCCACTCCAGAAAGCAGCTAAAATTATCATGAGGAATAATTTTCATTGTTGCCAGGTGATGCTCAATGGGTGCTGGGGTCTCTATGGCTGAGTATTGCAAGACCATCTGACGATCATCTTTGAAGAGTATTTTTTCTGTGATGGTTCCCATTCCCTGCATCTCGAAGAATCTACTGTCACCATCTACTGTTATTTTATCTATGGTTGGCACCCAGTCGCACCTGCCAATGTCTGACAAGATACTCCATAACTTTTTTGCTGAGCAATCTAGTTGAACTCTCTCAGAAAGAACCCTCATGATGCGACTTTATTTGTTTGAAAATTAAGCATTTTTTCATTTTAAATTCTGTTTTTGCTAGGCAAGCTTGGGCTCGTTTCTAGGCATCTTTTAAAGTGAGCATTGGGGAAGTATAAATTGTTTTTCTTATAGAAATAATCCCCGCAAGAAATATAAAGATTACAGCAGCAAGAAAGCCAGACCCAAGAATATATGGATTTGGGGAATAAGATAACTCTAGAACTTGGGTGAAGATCACGCCTGATAATAATATAGCAGCTATGATGGCGGTCATTGCAGATAGCACCCCAAGCACTAAAAATTCTGCTGCTGCTGCTTGAAAAATTAAGGATCGCTTGGCCCCAATGGCATGAAGAATGGCAACCTCTTTCTTTCGTTGATCTGTATTTGAGAAGATTGAGGCTATGAGCGCAAGGATGCCAGCGGCCAAAGCTAAGATAAAAATATATTGCACAGCCAAAGAGGCGCTTGAAATTGTATTTTGAACTTGTTTAATTAGTGCGCCAATATCGATATTTGTGATGGTTGGGAAGCGCTCAATAAAGCTTGTGATGATGCTGCTATTTTCAGGGATTCTAATGCTTGTGATATAAGAATTAGGAAGGGTTTTGCCTATGGCTGGCGAGAGTAAGAAAAAGAAATTTGGAGAAAAGCTTTCCCACGAAACCTCTCGAAAACTTGTAACAGTGGCATAAAAATTAGTTCCGCCAGCTGAAAAATATAACTCATCACCGAGTGCTAAGTTCATTGAATCGGCAATGCTATCATCAACTGATACTTCTGCCCTCAAGCTGCCAGCTTCCCACCAGGAGCCCTGAACGATTGTATTGCTATCAGGAAGCTTTTCTTGCCAGGTCAAGTTAGCCTCACGCTCCATTACATCCTCTGAGTCTAATAATTCTGTACTAGCGCGCTTCACAGAGAGAAGCCTGCCTCTAATTAAGGGTGTGAATACTGGCGAGATGTCAGCGGTATTGCCAAGGTATTCTGAAATATTTTCTAGATCATATTCCTGAATATTAAATAGAAAGTTGTTTGGGGTATCTTCCTGAAGCCTATCGGTCCATGAGTCTATAAGATCCGTTCTTGTTTCAGCCAAGACCAATAGAAAAACCAGTGATAGGCCAAAAATAACAATTTGAAGAATACTTTCGTGGCCTCGTTTAGCAATATTTTTTAAACCTAATTTCCACCCTATGCCTGAAGAGAGCTGCATGAATGAGAGTCCATAGATTAACCCTTTTCCGATCAGAAAGAGTGCAATCGTTACGGCAATCAAAGCGCCAACTATGTATAAAATCAGCTCAATGTTTTTAAATAAAATCATTAAAAATATCAGCATGGTTGCTGAGGCTACTAAATAAATCATCAGATTTCTTGTCATCCCTATGCTGAAATCATTTCTTAAAATTCGAATGGGCTCTGACTCACTCAGTATTTTTAAATAGGGAGATGCCACCCCAAATACAACACAAAAGGAGGCGACAAAACCCAATATGACTGGCTGGAATGAAGGTGGCGGTAAGTCTGTGTTAATGATGTCTTGAAGGGCGCTGATGAGCAAGAGCTGCAATAGATACCCGCCAAGTAACCCAGCAAGAGTTGCAAGCAATGCCATTAAGGTAAGCTGCATAATTTGGGAGCCCAGGATAAACCTTTTCGAGGCACCAAATACTTTCATTAAAGAGGTTTGTAGTAGGTTGCGAGCTGCATATCTTCGGACTGCCATCATTGAGGTGATCACAGAAATAATGATAGTAAAAAGACTGGCCAGATTAAAAAAAATTGTTGAGCTCTCAAGAGCCTTTCCCAGACCTTCTCCAGCATCTTCTGCTTTTTGAACCCTAATTTCTGCTGGCATATCCTGCATGCTATTCAGAAAGTTCTTGATATTTTCTCCTGTTCCAGCAAACAGGTTTCTATACACCACCCTGCTGCCTGTTTGAATAATGCCCATCTCAGCCAAATCATCAACATTCACTATAATTGTTGGGTAAAACCCAAAGAACCCTGAATTACGATCCGGGTATTCTTGTATGATCCCCTCAACAATAAAAGTCTTATTGCCAATAATTAACTGGCTACTTTGCCTTAACTCCAAGACTTCTAATATTTTTTTTTCTACCCACAAATAACCGCTTCTAGGTGATCCTTTATGATTAATCTTGTCGCCATTAACCGTCGAAATGATCAAGGCTCCCTTTAAGGGGTAGGATGAAGTGGTTGCCTTAATAGAGCTCAATAAATTATCTTCATTGGCGATAGCCATGCTTAAAAAAGATACTGTTTCTGCAGTCTCTAACTCATGTATTTTTGCAAGCTCTAGATAGTCTGGCCCTAGCTCTGATGCTGAGCGAAGAGTTACATCAGCACCTAGGGTACTAGCGGCTTGTTGCTTCATTGAAGACTGCAGCCGATCCCCTAAAAAACCAACGCTTGAAATAGCAGTAACACTCAAGACAATAGCAAGTGACAAAATCAGCAAATCACCACTTGTAATTTCAGACCAGAATTTTTTTATGCCATAGAGAAGGCCTCTGATCATAAGAGCTCACCCTCAGATAATTCATAAACTTTGCTGCATTTTTCTGCAAGCGCTAAATCATGGGTGACCAACACCAGAGTGGTTTGCATGAGGTCATTGACAGAAAATAAGAGGTCTGTAATTGCGCTTGAACTTTTTGTATCAAGGTTTCCAGTTGGTTCATCTGCAAATAAAATTTTTGGTTTGTTTACCATCGCTCTGGCTATGGCTACTCGTTGCTTTTCTCCCCCGCTCAGTTGGGTGGGAAAATGTTGCGCTCTTTTTTCTAAACCAACGCTTATGAGAGCTTCTTTTGCCTTAGATTGAGCCTCCTCTATTCCAGATATTTCTAGCGGCAACATGACATTGTCTAGTGCTGACAGTTTAGGCATTAAATGAAAAGACTGGAATACAAATCCAACATCTCGGCCTCTAATTTGAGCCCTTTGATCTTCATCGAGCAAAGTAATTTCCGACCCTAAGAGGGTAATAGAGCCTGCGCTGGGTAAATCTAGGCCTGCCATAATTGCTAGCAATGTTGTTTTACCAGACCCGGATGGTCCAACGAGGGACACCAACTCTCCTGGCTCTATGGATAAATTAACGTCCTTGACTATTGTCAAAGGCCCCTCTGGGCTGTTAACTTCTTTGGTAATGTTTTTAACTTCTAAAATTAAGTCTTTCAATTTTTGCCTTTTGGTAGTTTCAGCCATCTTACTGTCCGTAATGGTACCAGTAAATTCTGCTGACACGGTAGGCCCTCCAACCAATACCATCGTTGTTTTAGGCGATAGTTTGAGTGCTGGCTATGGGGTAAAACTCAATCATTCTTGGCCTTCATTGCTGGATGCAAGCATCAAGAAGCAAGGCTTAACATTTCAAGTGGTGAATGCCGGCGTTAGTGGAGACACCACATCAGGTGGGCTCTATCGGCTGCCTAAATTATTAAGCCGGCATAAGCCTCGGATTGTTATTTTAGAGCTGGGTGGCAACGATGGCTTGCGGGGCATGTCTTTAAAAAAAGTAGTAAGAAAAAATCTTAAGCTGATGATTGAGATGGCTCAAATGGCTGGCGCAACTGTTGTTCTTGTTGGGGTAGAGTTGCCGCCAAATTATGGGGAGGTTTATACAAAGAATTTTCAAAGAATTTTTAGTGATCTGGCAATAGAATACCAGCTCTCCTTAATCAAAGGCTCAATTCAAGAGATGGCTGTAATGGGTCTAATGCAATCGGACGGGATTCACCCAAACAAAGAAGGGCATTCCTTAATAGCCAAAGAAGTCTGGGCAGAGATACAGCCCCTAATAACCCAAATGAATGCTGGCTAGGATTATTTAATCCCGGATTTCTGCGCTTGATATATCTTGATCAATCCATACAGGCCCCATGAAACAGTAACGCCCCACCATAAAGCAAAAAACCAATCGTTTTGCTCAGTTCCATTCCATTGTAGCCACTCAAAGATAAAAGCCTCTACAAATAAATCAAAAGCCACCCAAACAAAAAACCCAAAGACCCACAGCAGAAATAAATATATTGTTTTCATTTGGGGAGCAAGCGTCTGTTCAGCCTCTTGAAGAATTTCAGTTGGCAAGATAAACGCTCCTCTTTCTAAAAACCATGTTTGTGATGTGTGCTCAACCAAGAGGTCGCCATATAAATGAGCAAATTCTCCGCCTCGCTTTTCCGAGTGCTCAAAGGTTAATCCATCTTCGATGATCTGTTGTTTAATTTGCAGAAGCACGACCTCTTCTTGCTTCGCAAAATACAAAGTCAAGGTTGCGTTTAGCTGAAGGGCGGAGGAAAGATGAACAAAACCATCTTTTTGATCTAGGTCTGTGGCTATCTTCCCACTCTGTGATGCCGCCTCCCATTCCTGTTTAGATAAAACCTTGTATAAATTTTTTGGTGCCTCAGATTGGGTGATGGTCATGTTTAATTTAAAGTCTTTGTTTGAAATCAAGCACGGTTGCATTGATGCAATATCTAGATGAGCCATTGGGGCCGTCAGGAAAAACATGGCCAAGGTGAATATCAGAGGTCGCAGACCGTATTTCTGTTCTTCTCATGCCATAACTATTATCTGGTTTGGTATAGACAGAGCCATCTATGGGCTGTGTGAATGATAGCCAGCCGGTGGAAGAAGTGAATCTATCCCTGGTATCAAATAATGGCGCTCCGCTTAACTTATCAAGAAAGATGCCATCGGGTGTATTTTTAAAAATTTCATACTCCTTACAGAACTTAGCATCGGTTCCCTTATCGAACGCCACTCTGTATGCTTCGGAGTCGCCTAGCTTAAAGTAGCCAAGCGCTTCATAGAATTCCTTGGGTGACATATAGCCCTGATGGCCAAAGACCTCTTTCCCTTCTTCAAGAAATAGAATGGTTGGGGTGGCCCATGTGGGCGAATCAATTCTCAGTCCCTCTAACTGACTGGCGAGTCTAAAAATAAGGGGTATATTGCCAAGATAATTTTTTACTACCTCTGCCTTAAATTTTTCACAGTAAGGGCAGTAACCTTCGGGCTCAATGACGACAATGGTTTTGCCCTTTGCAAGGGTTGTATTATCAGGCATGGTCATCTGTTTTTTGTTGTTAAATTTCACTCCCGTAGAGTGATCGGGGCAATAGCCATTTGGATTTTTTTTAATATAGTCTTGATGATAATTTTCTGCTTTGTAAAACTTGGTGATGGGCTTGATGACTGTGGTCAGTTTTCCATAGCCGGCATCTGATAGTAGTGCTTGGTAGGCCGAACCAATCTCCTGAATTACCAGCCTTTGGTCTTCGTTTGAATACAAGATGATTGATCGGTATTGGGTTCCCACATCATTGCCTTGTCTATTGAGCTGCGTTGGATCATGCGATTCAAAATAGTGCATTAAAAGATCTGCGGTAGAAATAATATTTGTGTTGTAGGTGACCTCAACAACCTCCGCATGGTTGTTTGGGTTGAACTTATGTTTAAGTTTTGTAATTTCTCTATAGGTTGGCTGCACTCCATCGCCATCAGCATAACCAGAAACTGCATCTATCACCCCGGGCAAAGATTCATAGCCTTTTTCAGCGCCCCAAAAACAACCCGAGCCTAAAATAATTTTCTCTGAGTGAATGGTTGCCTCAGAAATACCAGGGGGAGTAATCGCACCCAGCATGGATGATATTGTCAGGATTGAAAGATAGAGGGATATTTTTTTCATAAACTAATTGGATTTAGTAAGTGAATAAGTGAGTATCGTTAAACCAGCCGATCCAAAAGTTTTATATTGGATCTAGATAAACTCACGCATATTTTTTCAGCGCTGTGGAACAATGCAACGTATAACCCCGTGCTGACTGCTAATCTAAAATCAAAGGGTATGGCGGCAATATAGGTCTGTGGCAGGGAGCCACCGCCTGCAAACCACACAGCGCCGTTGACCACAACAAACCAAGTCAGTACAGCGCTTAAGCTGCCCAAAAACAGGCTCTTACTGAAACGACTCACAGTGGGTGTAATCGCAAAGACTAAAAGCATGGTTACAAGTATCAGAGCGTTAACTGGCTCTAAAAAGAGATTGGTGAATGCAATAATGCTGACAGGAAGAAGGTGTTGTATGCGCTTGTCATCCGTTAGTCTGGGCATAAATACCGCTAGCGCTAATAAGGGAGAAAAGTTTGTTGGTAATCCAATAAATCTACTTGCAATTAATAGTGCTAATAAAAATGCTACATTCTTCCACATAAAATTTCCTTGGTTTCTGGTGCCTTGTTGGCAATCCTAAGCATTATAGTTCAACTGCCTATTATTTTTTAAAGATCCACGCCTTTTCGAGCCATTACACCCTCATTGTAGGCATGCTTAATTTCTTTGATTTCAGACACCGTGTCTGCCCACTCTGTTAGTGCCGAGCCTCCGCCGCGGCCAGTTACAACGACAGATTGATTTTCTGGACGATTTTTTAAAGCGCTCAGAATACTATCTTCATCAAGATAATCAAAACTGATCATGTAGGTTAGCTCGTCTAATACCACCAAATGATAGCTGTCATCTTTTAACATTTTTTCAGCAATTGCCCAGCTTGTCTTCGCAGCAACAATGTCTGAGGAGCGATCCTGGGTGTCCCAAGTAAAGCCAGTGTTCATTTGATGAAAGGTTACCGATGGGCATTTTTCGCGCACATAGATCTCTTCGCCAGAAAGTTGTTGTCCTTTAATAAACTGGACCACGCCTACTTTGTAATCATAGCCAAGCGCCCTCATTACCATGCCAAAGGCAGAGCTTGATTTGCCCTTTCCATTGCCGGTAAGCAATATGCCGACCCCTCGATCAATGGTTGCGGCTGCAATTGATGCATCAATATTTTCTTTCAGTGCTTCCATTTTTTTCTGATGGACTTGTTGCTTCTTGTCTTGCTCGTTGCTCATAAATACATCCTCTCTTGCTGGTAATACAACTATATCAGGCGGCTTCCCTATCAAAAAATCTAGAACCGATAGCGCGCTCCAACATTAGCGCTAAAACCTAAAGTTTGATAGCCAAAGACTTCTTCATAACTTTCATCAAACAAGTTATCAAGGCGCAAATAGATGCCTAGCTTTGGCGTAGCTCCATAATTAAGGCTTAAGTTGACGACGGTATAGTCTTCCAGTCTTATGTTGTTGGGATAAACGACGTCTATTTGAGAGCCGTTGTATTGGGCGTTGGTGTTAATGTGAAGGTTTGCCATTGCCTGCCAAGATAGATTTAAGCTGCCAGTGTGGCGGGCACGCCGAGCTTCGTCTGCATAGTGATTATCGCCATCAAGCTCAACTGAATCGGTGTAGGTATATGAGGTATTAAAGAATAAAACATCATTTAATTTGCTAGCAGTTGTAAGCTCAATGCCTTGTCGCTTACTCGAGCCCTCTCGATTTTTAGAAGTGTAGCGATAAGTTATTGGATCCATAAAATTACCATCAATTTCATTGTCTAGCTCTGAATTAAACAATGTAGCTGAAAGGCTGAAGGCGCCTTCAAGAAACTGCCGATCAATCCCTAGCTCCCAATTAACCGATTCTTCTGGCTCTAGGGATGGATTACCAATGAAGTTAGTATAAAACCCAAAGCGCTCGGTAAAAGTGGGGTTTTTTATTGCTGTGCCATAAGCGCTGCGCAATCGAAGATGATCATTGATTTGATAAATAACTTCAATCCTTGCAGTGTTCCCCCTCTTAAATTCAGAGTTGTCATCATAACGAGCACTCACCCCCAGGGTCAGTTTTTTAGATGTATCAGCTCGGTACTCTAGGGCGATGCTGTCTGTATTGCGACCGCGGCTTTGATTGGGGTCATAGATGCCAAAAACACCATAATCATTGATCGCTCCACGCTGTTGGAATTCCTCCTCTTCACGCTCCATCAAAAAGGACGCACGTTGTTTTTGTTTGTCCCAGAACAAAGAACTAAGAAGCCGGTACTGCTCTTTGGTTGAGTTAGTTGCTGTGCCTGGGATGCCGAGAGTAAATTCATCATTGTCATTTGTTGATTGCCCCACTGAGACCTGATGTTGCCAACGGCCATTAATCGATGAATGGTGAGCTTGAAGGCGCATAGTGACATTGCGGAATTCAGATACCTGATCCTGGTCATCAATCAAGCTATCAAAATTACCGTCTGAGTCATATTCATTCATACCATCTGCTTGGCGGGCTGCAAAGGTTAGGTGCAATTGATCTGTGGCACTCCAGTTAGATTTTAAATTTACATTAGTATTCTCATACCCATCTTTTTCAGGGCCTGTGCGAGATATATTTTCTCCAGCTGTTTGAAGATGGCTGATACCAAGGCGCATATCAAAATCTTCATTTTTAAGCTCAACGCTCACGCCGTTATTTTGAGTACCAAAGCTGCCAGCCTCGGCAAAGGTTTTAATGCCAAAAGGCTGCTCTGCACTTTGGGTGATAATATTTACCACGCCAGCCATTGCATCGCTTCCCAACATAGAGCTTTGAGATCCACGAATGATCTCAATACGCTCAATATCAGACGCGACTATAGTCCCCCAATTAAATTCATCGCTTTGCGATGGATTGTTTGCCTCAACCCCATCAATTAAAACCAAGAGATGGTTAGCTTCACTGCCCCGGATCCTGATTTGTGTTTGTGAGCCCTGAACGCCGCTGCGACTAACCGCAAGACCAGCAACATCGCGAAGAAGGTCGCTGACACTGGTAACCGCTCTATTTTTTAGTTGGTTTCTATCAATAACGGTAATTGCATTGGCTGATCGATTGATGGTGATGGGTAGTAACGAGGCGCTAACCAGGATTTCTTCTATCTCCACATCTATCTGCTGAGCAATTAAAAGACTGGGCACTAGTAATGGGGTTAATAAAAAATAATTAAGATATTTATTCATAAGTAACAGAGCTCCCTGAGCGGTGTACAAAGCTATTGTAAAAAACCAGCAGATACTTCTGCTAATACCCTAGGACTGGCGCAAGCCAAATTTCATTTTCATCCATGCTCTCTTCTCTTGCCTTTGAGTAGACCTCAACTTGATCCTTGTCTACTCTCCCAAGCTGGAAGTAGTGAGATTCTGGATGAGAAAAATAAAAACCACTAACGCTGGATGTTGGCCACATAGCCAAAGACTCTGTGAGGCTGATGTCTATGTTCTTTTCAACATCTAGCAACTCCCAAATTGCCAATTTCCCTCTGTGATCAGGACAAGATGGGTAGCCTGGGGCAGGACGAATGCCTTGATATTTTTCATTGATCAGCGCGTCGTTATCAAGCCCCTCTTCTTTCGCGTAGCCCCAAAGCTCACAGCGAACTTTTTTATGAGCCCACTCAGCAAACGCTTCAGCGAAGCGATCGGCTAGTGCCTTCAAAATAATTACATTATAGTCATCAAGCTCTGACTCAAAACGCTTGATATGCTCATCGATGCCATGGCCAGCTGTTACAGCAAATGCACCAATATAATCATCTTTCTTGTCGATAAAATCAGCCAGGGAATTGGAGATTAAATCTTCTCGAGATTTTTGTTGGCGAAGGCAGTGCAGCAACACTTCTTCGGTCGAGCCCTCAGCCTCTATGGCAATCGCATCGCCAAGTGAGCGAGCAGGAAACAATCCAATGACTCCCTGTGGCTTAAGCCACTTTTCATCCATCAGTGTCTTAAGTAGTGCCTGGGTATCGTCCCAGAGTTTTCTAACTTCAGGTCCCTTAACTGGGTCTGACAATAAATCAGGGAAACGACCGCTAAATTCCCAGGCATTAAAATATGGCATCCAATCAATAAACTCATGGAGCTCTTCAAGGCTTGGGGAGAGCACAGTGATCCCTGGTTTCAATGGTGCGGCTTCTTTAAGCGCCATATCAATGGTGGCTTTGCGCGTGATTGCTTCAGGAAAAGGTCTGAGAGGTGTGGTTGCCCTTGAGGCATAAGCATCGCGCTTGTTGGTATGGGCTAGGGCTAGCTCCTCAGCATAAACAGCGCGCTCACTCATGAGTCGTTTGGCAACGCGAACAGCTCTAGATGCATCTTTCACATACACCACTGTCCCCGAATAAACTGGATCAATTTTAATGGATGTGTGGGCTGGGCTTGTTGTAGCCCCACCAATCAGTAAGGGTCGAGTATCGCCTCTGCGCTCCATTTCCTTTGCAACGCCTACCATTTCATCGAGTGACGGGGTAATTAAACCTGACAAGCCTATGAAATCACAGTTCTCTTGATCGGCAACATCTAATATTTTCTCCGTTGGCACCATGACCCCCAGATCAATAACCTCAAAATTATTACACTGGAGAACTACGCCAACAATATTTTTACCAATGTCATGCACATCGCCCTTAACTGTTGCAAGAACTATCTTTCCATCTGTCTGCATTTTTCCACCGCCTTTTTCTTTTTCAATAAAAGGCACGAGGTAGGCCACTGCTTTTTTCATGACGCGAGCAGATTTAATGACCTGGGGCAGGAACATTTTGCCGGCACCAAATAAATCTCCAACCCGATTCATGCCATCCATCAAAGGCCCTTCGATCACATCCAAAGGTTTGTCGGCTAATAACCTAGACTCTTCTACATCCTCAATAACGAATTTATCAACCCCTGTTACCAGTGAATGTTTTAATCTTTCGTTGGTGGAAAGACTTCGCCAATCTTGGTCTATGCTGCTAATTGAGGAGCTTTTGCTATCCGCGTATTTTGGAGCAAGGTTCAATAATTGCTCTGTGGCCTCTGGATTGCGATTGAGAATTACATCCTCAACAACCTCGCGCAGCTCCTCTGGCAATTCATCGTAGATGGCAAGTTGGCCTGCATTAACAATAGCCATGGTAAGACCATTTTTAATAGCGTGATACAGAAAGACTGAGTGCATGGCTTCACGGAGAATATTATTACCACGAAAACTAAATGAAACGTTGGACAGGCCGCCGGATAAAGATGCACCGGGGCACTGTTTTTTTATCTCAGCACAAGACTGTATAAAGGATAGCCCGTACTCATTGTGCTCTTCAATCCCCGTGGCAACAGCAAAAATATTTGGATCAAAAATTATGTCATGCGGATCTAAGCCTACTGTTTGAGTTAATAGATCGTAAGCGCGTTTACAAATATTTACCTTTCTTTTCAGCGTGTCTGCTTGGCCTTCCTCATCAAATGCCATCACCACAACCGCGGCGCCATAACGCTTGACCAATTTTGCTTGCTGGATAAATGCTTCTTCGCCCTCTTTCATGGAGATGGAATTCACAATAGATTTGCCTTGGACGCACTTAAGACCTGCTTCAATAATCGACCATTTGCTTGAATCGATCATGAGAGGCACCCTTGAAATATCAGGCTCCCCAGCTATTAAATTTAAGAATCTGACCATTGCTGACTCTGAGTCCAGCATGCCCTCGTCCATGTTGATGTCGATTATCTGGGCACCATTTTCAACCTGCTGTCTGGCAACTTGTAGCGCAGCCTCATAGTCCCCAGTCTCAATTAATTTTCTAAAAGCAGCTGAGCCAGTAACATTGGTTCGCTCTCCAATGTTGATAAATAAGCTATCAGCATCGATCTCCAAAGGCTCTAAGCCGCTCAGCAACATCGATTGAGGTGAAACTGCAGGTACTCGAGGAGTTAAATCTGCTGTCACGGCTTTAATGAGCTTGATGTGAAGAGGTGTTGTTCCGCAGCAACCACCAACAATATTAAATAAGCCCTCTGAGCCAAACTCTTTAATGATTTCTGCCATCTCGGCAGCCGATTGATCATACTCACCAAATTGATTGGGCATCCCTGCATTCGGGTGAGCGCTGACATAGCAATCAGAAATTTGTGAGAGTTTTTGTAAGAATGGTCTCAACTCAGCTGCCCCCAAGGCACAGTTCAATCCAACAGAGATGGGGTCGGCGTGTCGCACAGAATGCCAAAACGCTTCGGTGGTTTGCCCAGACAATGTTCGACCAGACGCATCGGTGATAGTTCCAGAAATCATAATGGGAATATCTATATCTCTCTCTTGTGCAACACAGTCAATTGCAAAAAGAGCCGCCTTTGCATTAAGAGTATCAAAGATTGTTTCAACCATAATTAAATCGGCCCCGCCGTCTAATAGAGCAGCTGTCGCTTCGCTGTAGGTTTTAACCAACTCATCAAAGCTAATGTTTCTATATGCAGGATCTTCTACATCCGGGCTCAGTGAGCAAGTGCGACTGCTGGGCCCTAAAATTCCAGCGATATACACTTCTTGGTCATTGGATTTTTGGTGCTGATCAGCGGCTGCTCTAGCAATTTTTGCAGCTTCAAAATTTAACTCATAGACCAGCTCTTCCATGCCGTAATCTGACATCGAGGGCGCATTAGAGTTAAAGGTATTGGTCTCAATAATATTTGCGCCTGCTTCCAGGTACTGTTGGTGAATGCCTGAAATAATGTGTGGCTGTGTAAGGGTTAAAAGATCATTGTTACCCTTTAGATCGCTTGGCCAATCAGCAAATCGCTCTCCCCGATAATCCTTTTCTTGCAAGTCATGCCCTTGGATCATAGTTCCCATGGCCCCATCCAGTAGGAGTATTTGAGAATCCAGTGATTGAGAAATTTTATCTCGCACTGAAAGGGTGGATTTATTTGTCATCGCGTCTATTTAAAGCATTATTAATACAAAGATTTTAGCACTGATTAGGCACGCAATTAAGTTCAGATCTTTTTTTTAAAACTACATGCCTAATTTTTAAGGCTCTTCCATAAATAAAGGCATAAATAGGTTCTAAAGGGCGAGTAATGCTGTCCGGTATACCTCTTTGTGTTGAAGAAATGCTCTAGAGCTTTGTTAATCCCAAGATCCCCTTCTAAAAAAACATCTGTATCTTGAATATAAAACATTCTTACAACACCTAGCGTCCAAGGACCCACACCCTTTAGTTGTAAAAAAAATTGAGACAGCTCTTCAAGAGATAATTTTTTTAAGTCGCCTAAGCGTGCTTCTTTAATGTCTTTATTTTGAATGATGCCAAGAATATATGAGGCCTTTGGCTTGGAGAGCCCCTGTTCTCTTAATAAATCTAGGGTGATGCCTGATTGAGAGTCATCTAAAACAGTCTTTACTTTTAACCATATGGATTGGGCTGCTTTTACAGAGACTTGTTGGCCAATAATGGTTTTAACTAAGAAGTATTTTAACGAGAGAGATGCATCGACTCTTGTTTCTACAGAGATCGTATCGGCGGTTTGCATGAATCTATAAAAACTATCATGCTTTTGTTTTTTTGATGCTGCTAATAAAAATGCATGGGCTTTCTTAGCCTGGAGATCACCGGGCATTCTTAATTTGACTGGCGCATTACTCTTCTGTGAAATCTTTTTCAAGGATTCCTTTTTCTTTCAGTTTTTTTTCAAGCAATACAATTTTGCTAAGTGCTGCCAAACCAAAAATAAATCCAATTATTGCGAATGTTTCCATAATTGCTCTTTTTTAATTGTCTATTTTATTCTATTCCTCTTCGCTATCTGTGTCCTCATACTCTTTGAGTTTTTCTTGATACTCTTCTTCAGAGAGTTTGTGCCAACCGATACATTGACCCGTTGGACTTCTTCCGCAACCACATTCCATATTTATCTCCTTTTAAATCACTGTTTAAAACTATTCCACGGTGACTGATTAGTTTTGAACAGAGAATTAGATTTCTTTCCCTGAAATGCCTTGTGAAAACTTTTGTAGAACTTTATATATTTCTCTTGCATGTAGAAATTATAACAAAATAAATTTATTTGTAACTTTTACTTCTCATTATTATGATGATAAGTTTACGTTATATTTTACTAAGGAGAAATCTAATGGAATTACTAATACCTATTTTGGGCACTTTGGCAGGAATAATAATACCTGTATCCGTATTTATTTGGTTATATTTTGAGAGCAAGGATAAAAATAAAACAATATTAGAGATATCGAAAAATATTGATGACCCCTCTAAACTTGAAGACTTAATAGGGATGTTTGATGAAAGAAAAAAAGAACCAATTGATTATAGAAGAACTGGGGTTGTTACATTATTTACTGGTGTGGGTCTTTTTCTGTTTGGTGTATTTTTTCTAGGTTCAGTGCTCAAAGGTGTTGGAGCATTAGTTGCTGCTATTGGTTTAGGACAAATAATTGCTGGTTATCTTTACCCAAACACAAGTGAAGAATTAACGAATGCAGTTGAAGAATTTGAGAAGAAATAGTCTTGGGCAAGAATCATAAGAAACTTCTAAACAACCTTGAAGAACTTAGGAAGTCTGCTGGTTTGACTCAACAAGAACTGTCAGACCAAGCAGACGTTTCAAGAAAAAGCATCAATGCAATAGAAAACGGTATCTATGTTCCCTCAACAGTTCTTGCCCTGAGAATGGCAAAAATTTTAAATTGTTCAGTAGAAGATATTTTTACTCTTCCCTAGAGAAGAATATTGTTTTTTTGACCAACCAGGAAAATTTTTTTATTCCACCGTGACTGGGTATTTGGAAACAGTGATTTTATTTTTTGTCTTGACTTGAAGTGTATATTTAATCACGGCAGATTTTTTCGGCATAAATAGAGTCAAACTCAAAGAGCGCGCCACACATGATTCCACCAAAAGAACTTAATCTATTTCCTGCGGTGGTGTTTGTAAAAAAAAGAAAGAGAATCAAGGTGAGAATAAAAAAAGAGTAAAAGTATTTTCTTATAAACTTAATCACTGTTATGTTCTATTCGACTGTTATGGGGTTGTTTAAGTTTCGTATTGGGGGATTTTCCAGCAGATATAACCCTTTGAGCTCTATCATATTCCCAGCCAAGCAAGCAATGCCGTAATGCCCATTAGAAAAGCACCTGGCATTCTTAATAAAGCTCTATGTCTTCCCAAACCAAGAAAAATAAATAAAAGTGAGCCTAAAAGGTTAATGCCAATTACCGGATATGCGGCTATAGCAAATTCTGGGTTATAGGCTATATAAATTAAAGTTAAAGCACTTATAAAAAGAAAGATAGTGAACACGTGCCAAGAAACAATGCTTAACGATTTTGTTAATGCCTCCATATTGCTAACATTTACATTGCTGATATAAATTTTTCCCCCGATGAACCCATGAAACAACATTCCTGCTAAAGAAAGGAAAGCCGCAATCATCAGAAACCAATAATCCATTTTACTTTTTATCAATACGAATCATAAACTACTCTACCGTGACTGATTAGTTTTGAACAGAGTATTAGATTTCTTGTTCTGAAATGCTTTGTGAAAACTTTTGTAGAACTTGATATATTTTTCTTCCATTGAACTTTTTCAATTTTTTGCACTCTAATAAATATAATAACAATACGGAGTCCTTATGAAAACAAGACTATTACCCATCATGCTAACTGCTGTATTTACAGTAAATGCTTTTGCAGATGTTGAACTCAAAAGAAAAAACATCAACACAGTTGAGGATGTAAAAGAGTATCGTGCTCAGGTCATTGATAAAATGACTGAACGACTTGATTCGGGTGAGTTAAATCAGCAACGAGCAAATGTCCTTGCAAAAAAGATTGCTCTGCTTTCAGACAAACCTCTTCCTACTCAGGAACAGATTGATTGGAGAGTGGAAAATCGTTCAGATATTATTTCCATGAAGAGAAAGGGCAAAAAGCAAAAGAAAAAGATGTTGAAGCACAAGAGAGAGATTTTTACTGGTTAGGTATTATTTAGAACTGGATGAAGTCAATCTAGTTAAAAATCCATTTGAAAAAGAGAGACCGCAGTCTCTCTTTTTTTATTCCATCACCTGAGAGAAGTATTCCTTTAACTCTCTAACATTTGTAGGTTTTCCCCAGTCAATAAAAGATATTTTGTCCATTATCTGTTTGAACTCGTTTTCAAATGTTTCACCTATCACACAGGGTAATGCATAATTTTTTTCTTGAATATTTTTGGGAATCTCATTTCGGTGCAATACCCTCACTCTGTATTCTTTTTTGAGTTCTCTGATGAATTGCAACCATTCTAATCTGACAAAGTATTTGCTGTGAGAGATGTCACATAACTCACACGCACTGCCTTCTTCTAAGATATTCTTTTGATACCAATATTTGATTTCATTCCACAATCCACCATCTGCATCATAGATAAAATAGATTGTTTTAAACTTCTTCATTGTCTTCCTGTTTACCTTTATTTAACTTTCTTAAATACCCTCACACTTCATAAGTCCTTCTATTTGGTCTAAACTCTAAGTAATGAAAAAATATTTACCCATAGTCTCTATAGTTATTATGTTTATATTGCTAATAATATCAGGTAATTTATTCATCTAAGAACCACCATTTTTTTCTTTAAAATCAATGCTCTAAGAAGGATTTTCAGTGCGTGACTCGAAGTAAAAAACCTTTTGTCACGCAACCTTATCTAAGATTTTATAAACAGTCCCAACACCTATCTGTAAGTCTTTCGCAATTCTGCTGATAGGAACATTGTTCTGTCTCAATTGATAAACTGCATTAATAATTCCATCATTCACATTGGTTGGTCTTCCGATATGTTTTCCTTCTGACTTTGCTCTTTGTTGACCTGCGATGACTCTTTCTCTAATCATTGACCTTTGAAATTCAGAGAAGACTGACAACATTCCAAACATCATCTTTCCACTTGCAGTAGAGGTATCAATGCCTGACTGGTGAATATACATATCACATCTGACAGATTGAATATCTTCAAGGAATGGCACTAAGTGTTTAAGTGAACGACCCAGTCTACTTACATCCCATACTAAAATAATATCCCATTCATTCGTAACAGAACCTTTAATGAGTTCATCAAACCCTGGTCTCTCATTTCTTCCCTTTGCACCTGAGATACCTTCGTCAGATATTTCTCTGACTACTTCAAGACCTCTTTTTTCTGCCACCTCACGAAGAACTTTCAGTTGATTCTCAACTGTTTGTTCGTTTGTAGATACTCTGCTGTAGATAACTGCTCTATTCATATTATTCTCCAATTTTGAATTCTGTTATTTGGGAACTGAAATTTTGATTTGACTGTATAAGTCTTTGCTCTCTTTCTTTCATTCGTTTGATAACACTGTAAACAGAATTACCAGTCTCACCCCAAGTGTTTCCCTCATGAGTCGTTATGCCTGAATGGTTTAACCATTTACTAATTTTTCTATAACCCATACCTCTCTCCTCTTTCATGAAAGTGATGAGTTTGTAGAGAACGATTTGTCTCTTTTTTAGATGGTCTTGATAGGTAAGAAGATTGTTGTTTTGAACTAAAACATTAAATCTAATTCTGCACTCAAACTTACTCGACAGTCACTGACTTGGCTAAGTTCCTTGGTTGGTCAACGTCTGTTCCGCGTTGACAGGCTACTTGATAAGCGAGTATTTGAAGTGGGATGGTGTAAATGATTGGTGCGAGCAATTCACTGCATGCCGGCATTTGAATAAAAGCTCCACGCTCAATATGAATTTTAGAGTTACCGCCGCCAAAGACATAGAGGGTTCCACCTCTGGCCTTCACCTCTTCTAAATTAGAGACAAGCTTTTCTGTCAGAGTGTCCTCTGGTGATAGTGCAACCACTGGAATTTGATCATCCACTAGCGCTAATGGTCCGTGCTTAAGCTCTCCGGCTGGGTAAGCTTCTGCGTGAATGTATGAAATTTCTTTGAGCTTTAAAGCGCCCTCTTGAACAATCGGAAAGAACATTCCTCGGCCAAGAAACAACGCATTGTGCTTGTCAGCAATATTGGGAACAATTTTTGAAATTTCATCTGAAAGCTTTAGGGTTTCTCTAATGACCCCAGGCAAAGCTCTGAGCTCGTTGGGTAGATTTTTTCTGAGGTTTTTGTCTCGACCCAAACTTTTTGCAATCGACATGGCCAGCAACATCAAGCCTGCGAGTTGGGTGGTAAATGCTTTGGTGGAGGCAACCCCTATTTCAGGACCAGCGTTGGTAAAAAGAACATGTTCAGATTCTCGGGCAAGGGAACTTGTTGGAACGTTACAAATTGATAGGGTGCTGAGATAATCTTTTTGCTGCGCATACCTTAGGGCTGCCAAAGTGTCTGCTGTTTCTCCAGATTGAGAGATGGTGACAAACAGCGTGCCCTCTTCAACCAAAGGATCTCTGTAGCGATACTCGCTTGCAAAATCAACGTAGCATGGGATTTGGGCAATTTTTTCAAACCAAAATCTTCCAACTTTTCCTGCGTGAAGACTGGTGCCGCATGCAACAAATTGAATTCTTTTGATGTCTTTGAATGCTTCAGACGAGCCTAGGCCGAAAATATTGTCCAGCACATCGTCTTCTCCTAACTTGCCATTAATGGTGTTGGCAACAGCGTCAGGCTGCTCGTATATTTCCTTCTCCATAAAATGAGAGTATTCGCCCTTGGTCACAGCATTTACCGCTATATCAATTTCTGCAATCTCTCGGGTTACCGAAACACCCTTGGCCGAAAAAACCTGGTAATCATCCTTGTTAATCTCAGCAACATCCCCATCCTCTAAGAAGACAAACTTATTGGTTAGTTGGGATAGCGCCAAAGGATCTGAAGCTGCAAAGTTTTCCTCAATGCCCACACCGATCAATAGCGGGCTTTTGTTTCGAGCCACGATTAATCTATTTTTATCATTCAGATGAATGGCCGCAATAGCATAGGCCCCATCTAGCTCTGTGATTGCTGAATGCATGGCATCCAATAGATCTTCGGACGCTTTGAGGTGTTGATGCAATAAATGAGCTATGACCTCTGAGTCAGTTTCTGATGTAAATGCATAGCCTGCAGCGGTTAGTTTCTCCCTGAGCTCTATATAGTTTTCGATAATCCCGTTGTGGACAATGTGCACTTGCCCGGAAGATGCATGGGGGTGGGCGTTTGCTTCAGAGGGCTTGCCGTGAGTGGCCCATCTTGTGTGGGCAATGCCTAGCTTGCTTTTTGGGCGCTCTTCAATCATGCCGGCTTCTAAAAGACTGACCTTTCCAAGGCTTCTTAAGCTGTAAATGCTGTCTTTTTGGTGAAGGGCGATACCGGCAGAGTCATAGCCGCGGTACTCCATCATATGAAGACCTTGAACCAGTAACTTGCCAACGTTGCGAGATGAGGCCGCGCCTATAATTCCACACATATTATTTTTTGTTTTTTGCCCAGTCTTCTTTGATCACTTGTTTGCCTCTGCCAACAGCAAGGGCGTCATCCGGAACATCTTTGGTGATGACAGAGCCTGCTCCAACGTAAGCCCCCTTGCCAATATTCACTGGGGCAACCAACGAAGAATTGGTGCCAATAAAGCTGTTTTCTCCGACGGTTGTTTGGAACTTGTTGACCCCATCGTAGTTACAAGTAATGGTGCCGGCCCCAATATTAGCATTGGCTCCAATGTCTGCATCTCCAAGGTAAGCGAGATGATTGGCTTTTGCGCCTTCGCCGAGTTTTGTGTTTTTTGTTTCTACAAAATTGCCTATTTTGGCATTGTTTCCAATATCAGAGCCTTCTCTTAGTCTTGCGTAGGGTCCAATGCTGCAGTTTGATCCAACCCTTGCTGAGACCAAGTGAGAAAAGGGTTCAATCACTGTGTTGTCGCCAATAGAGACATTTTTGAGAATAACGTTTGATTTGATGGTGACGTTTTCACCCAAAGTTACGGTGCCTTCAATAATAACATTCACATCAATGCTACAATCTTTGCCTGCATTTAATTCGCCGCGAAGGTCTACACGGGTGGCGTCTGTTAGTGTAATGCCTTGGTCTAAAAGTTTTTCTGCGTTCATGGTTCTTAAAATAGATTCGACGTGGTGTAGCTCTTTTTTGTTGTTTACCCCAATAACCTCTTGTGGGTTTGCTTGAATACAGTTTATTTTAACTCCTTTTGTTGAAAGTATCTCTACAATATCGGTGAGGTAGTATTCAGAGGCTGCGTTATTGTTCTCAAGGCCCTCTAAGGCATCTACTAACAACTCGCCATCAACCAACATGGTTCCGGTAAATACTTCGCTTATTTTCTGCTCTTCCTCTGAGGCATCTTTCTGCTCAGTAATTTTTACAGCATGGCCTGAGGTATTTTTAATTACTCTGCCATAGCCGCTTGGATCGCTTAGGACCATGGACAATAAACAACATTGATCTCCCTCAAAAATTAATTTATGTATCGTGGCCTCAGAAATTAAAGGCACATCACCATATAAAATTAATACTTTTTGGCTGGGTGTGATTAAATGAGCCGCTGTTTTTACGGCGTGCCCTGTGCCCAGCTGTTCATTTTGATCTGCTGAGTTGACCAAAGGATGATGGTTTTCAATGTATGTGTTGAGAATGTCCTTTTGATGGCCTACCACCACTGTTATATCATCGCTGATTTCTTGGGCGGTGTGTATCACATGGGAAATAAGGGTTGATCCACCCAAAGGCTGCAATACCTTGGGAAGGTTGCTGTTCATGCGAGTTCCTTTGCCTGCTGCAAGGATGATGGTGTGAAGTTTCAAAGCGAAATAAAATTAAACTTGATACAAGTACCTTACTTGTTTTTTCTTAATTTTTGAATGGTTTTAATTCTTGCGGCTGCTTCTGCTAATTGAGCAGCGGCCTTGGTGTAGTCCAGTGTGGACTGTTGGTCGTGCATATTTTTTTCAGCCTGCTCTTGCGCTTTGATCGCCTCTGCCTCATCCATGGAGTCAGCTCTTTCTGCGCGATCAGATAAAAAAGTTATCACATCTGGTTGAATTTCAACAAAGCCGCCTGAGCAAAAAAAGGTTTGCTCCTCGTCTCCGTTTTGAATTCTAACCGGCCCTGGGGCTAGGCCTGTGAGAAGAGGTGTGTGCCCTGGAGCAATGCCGATTTCTCCAAGCGAGCCTGTTGCAAAAACCATGGTGCCTTCACCAGAATAAATTTCTTCGCTAGATGAAACAATACTGACTTTAATGGTAGACATGATTTATAAACTATAAGGTTTTAGCTTTTTCCACTGCTTCTTCGATGGTCCCGACCATGTAAAAAGCCTGCTCGGGAAGATCGTCATAATCCCCTGCTAAAATCCCTTTGAATGATTTGATGGTGTCTTCTAGTTTTACGTATTTCCCTGGGGAGCCTGTAAAGACCTCTGCGACAGTAAAGGGTTGTGATAAAAATCTTTCCACTTTTCTGGCTCTAGAAACAGCTAATTTATCTTCCTCAGATAGCTCATCCATGCCTAAAATCGCAATAATATCTTTAAGCTCTTTGTACTTCTGCAATACACCTTGGACGCCTTGGGCAACATTGTAATGCTCTTCACCAACAATCAGTGGATCTAGCTGACGGCTGGTTGAATCTAATGGGTCCACTGCGGGGTAAATTCCAAGCTCAGCAATTTGTCTTGATAAAACAACAGTTGCATCCAAATGAGCAAACGTTGTTGCTGGAGATGGGTCTGTTAAGTCATCAGCCGGAACATACACAGCTTGAATAGAGGTAATAGAGCCGTCATTCGTTGAGGTGATTCTTTCTTGCAGCGCGCCCATTTCTTCAGCAAGTGTAGGCTGATAGCCCACAGCTGATGGCATTCTCCCTAGCAGCGCAGATACTTCTACCCCAGCAAGTGTGTATCGATAAATATTATCAATAAATAACAACACGTCTCTTCCTTCGTCTCTAAATTTTTCCGCCATTGTTAGGCCGGTCAAGGCAACCCTTAATCTGTTTCCAGGAGGCTCATTCATCTGTCCGTAAACCATAGCCACCTTTGACTCACTTGGTTTTTCTATATTCACAACGCCTGATTCCTGCATCTCATAATAGAAATCATTCCCCTCTCTTGTTCGCTCTCCAACACCCGCAAACACAGAAAGACCTGAATGCTCTGTGGCAATATTATTAATAAGCTCCATCATGTTCACAGTTTTTCCAACACCAGCTCCACCAAATAAACCCACCTTTCCGCCTTTGGCAAAAGGACAAATTAAGTCGATAACTTTAATGCCTGTTTCTAGCAACTCATCGGAAAGTGATTGGTCTGTGTAGCTAGGAGGCTTCCTGTGAATGGGCATGGTTGTCTCTGCGCCAATAGGTCCGCGGTCATCAATGGGATTCCCTAAAACATCCATGATTCTACCAAGCGTTTTTTCTCCCACGGGAACTGAAATAGGCGCATTGGTTCTGGTCACAACCAGGCCTCTTTTAAGGCCCTCGGTGATGCCCATAGCAATAGTTCTAACAATTCCATCTCCAAGTTGTTGTTGGACCTCCAATACCGTTCCGGTATCTGAGATGACAAGTGCCTCATAAATTTTGGGGATATTGGTTTTTTCAAACTCAACATCTATAACCGCTCCGATAATTTGTGTTATTAAACCATTGCTCATTTTTTTCTCCTTAAACCGCAGCCGCGCCGCCAACTATCTCAGATAATTCCTGGGTAATTGCTGCTTGCCTTACATTGTTATATAAAAGTTCTAATTCTTTGATCAAATCCCCTGCGTTATCCGTAGCATTTTTCATTGCCAACATCTTTGCTGCTTGTTCGCAGGCATTATTTTCAACCACCGCATGATAGATGAGAGACTCGATATACCGCGTCATCAATCCCTCCAGCAACTCTTTTGCCTCGGGCTCATAAATATAATCCCAGTGAGTTGAGGTTGACCCATCATCAATTATGGCCGGCAAAGGAATTAGTTGTTGAACCATGGGCTGTTGGGTCATGGTGTTTATAAATTTGTTGCTGCAAAGATAAACCTCATCAATCTCTTTGTCTTTGTGAAGATCAAGCACTGTTTTGGTGAGGCCAATTAACATATCTGGATCAGGCTTATCTCCAAGTTTTTGAACTTTAGCGACCACATTTCCACCCACAGCCTTAAAAAAGCTGGCTGCTTTGATGCCAATTAAAGCAAAGCTAGGCTCAACACCTTGGGTGTTAAGATCTGCTGCTTTGTGAATCACGCTTTTGAAAAGGTTGATGTTTAGGCCCCCGCACAAACCCTTATCTGAGCTCACAACTATAAAGCAAGCTTTTTTAGCCGCTCTGCTTTCGTAAAAAGGATGGGAATACTCTGAGCTAGATGTTGCGATGTGAGAAATAACCTCTTTAATCTTTTCAGAATAAGGTCTGCCCAACTGCATTTCGCCTTGGGTTTTTCTAATTTTACTGGCAGCAACCATTTCCATAGCCGAAGTAATTTTTTGCGTGCTTTTAATGCTCGCAATTTGTTTTCTAACTTCTTTGGTGTTTGCCATTATTTATCTAAATTAAAACGTTTGTGTTTTTTTGAACTGCTCAACCACTTCTGTGAATTGCTTTTCAATGTCATCGTTCCAATCACCTGTATCATTAATTTTTTTCTCTAGGTCTGCTTTTTCAGAAGCAAAGAAGCTATGCAGGGCCTCTTCAAAACTCCCTACTTTTTCTACTGGGACGTCGTCCATAAAACCTCTGTCTGCAGCAAATATGCTGAGCGATTGTTGTGCAACACTCATGGGCGCATATTGCTTTTGTTTCATGAGCTCTGTGATTCTTTGTCCTCTTGCGAGCTGAGCTTTGGTCGCCGCATCTAAGTCCGATGCAAACTGTGAGAAAGCTGCAAGCTCTCTATACTGGGCCAACGCAGTTCTAACTCCGCCGCTGAGTTTTTTCATTATCTTGGTTTGCGCTGCTCCACCAACCCTTGAAACAGAAATCCCTGGATTAATCGCCGGCCTTACACCTGAGTTAAATAAATCGGTTTCTAAGAATATCTGGCCGTCTGTAATAGAGATAACATTGGTTGGCACAAAAGCTGAAACATCTCCTGCTTGGGTTTCAATAATTGGCAAGGCTGTTAATGAGCCTGTTTTACCTTTAACTCTTCCATTGGTCGCTTTTTCAACATAATCTGCATTTACCCTAGCAGCTCTTTCTAATAATCTTGAGTGAAGATAAAATACATCTCCAGGATAAGCCTCTCTTCCTGGGGGTCTTTTTAGAAGAAGTGAAACTTGTCTATAAGCTACAGCCTGTTTTGAAAGATCGTCATAAACAATTAAAGCGTCTTCACCTTTGTCTCTAAAGTATTCACCCATAGAGCAGCCGGAATAGGCTGATAAATATTGCATTGGGGCAGGATCTGATGCAGAAGCAGACACAATAATGGTGTGCTCAAGCGCACCATGTTCTTCCAGTTTCTTCACCACATTTACAACCGTGGATTGTTTTTGGCCAATAGCAACATAGATACATTTAATGCCGGTACCTTTTTGATTAATAATGGCGTCAATGGCAACCGCTGTTTTGCCTGTTTGCCTGTCTCCAATAATCAACTCTCTTTGCCCTCGTCCAATTGGCACCATTGCATCAATTGCTTTGAGCCCAATTTGAACTGGCTGATCTACTGATTGTCTTGCGATAACCCCAGGCGCCACAACTTCAACAGGGGCTGTTTCTGTTGTTTTTATTTCACCTTTTCCATCAATTGGTGCGCCCAGCGCATTAACAACACGTCCAAGCAAAGCCTCTCCAACTGGAACTTCTAAAATTCTACCTGTGCACACAGCTTTTTGGCCCTCAATAAGATCTAGATAGTCGCCCAGTACAACGGCTCCAACAGAGTCTTGTTCTAAGTTTAGAGCTAAGCCAAGAATTCCGTTTTCAAATTCAATAAGCTCGCCGTACATGACGTCGCCCATGCCGTGGATTCTTATGATGCCGTCAGACACGCTGACGATAATGCCTTCATTTTTTCTTTCTGCTGATAGGTCAAGACCGGCAATCTTTTCCTTGAGGACGCTGGATATTTCTGATGGGTTTAATTGGCTCATTTTTTTACCTTAAAAATTTAATTGGTTGACTAATTTTTTGACTTTACCTCGAATGGAGAGATCTAGCGTTTCATCTCCAATCTTTATTGAAAGACCACCCATAATGGATGGGTCTTCTACAAATTCTATGCTAGAACCTTCACCATAAGAGGTGGTGAGTTTTTGCATTATTATATTTTTATTGTCTTCTGATGGCAGGCTTGCCACATTGACTACTATAGAGCTTGTTTTATTGTGTTCTTCTAAAAGGTCTTGATAGCTTATACAGATAGCATTGATAAGATTTAGCCTTTTGTTTTCCGCTAGCAGCTCAATAGTGTTGATGGAAATTTTACTTAAATCGTCTTTGCATAACTCGATAATTGTTTGGGCAATTTTTTGCTTTGAAAGCCCTGGGTCTTCTATTAGGGCTGTAACCTCTTTGGTTTGTGAGATTAATGATAATATTGATAGCTCAGAGGCCACCCCGTTGTGCTGACCAATATCCAGGGCTGCTGTAAAAACAGCCTTAGCGTAAGGTCGAGCAAGTGGTGACAGTTCAATCATTTTTTATAACTCAGATGCTGCTTTAGCAAGAAGCTCTTGGTGTTTGTCAGTGTTAATCTCGTCACCCAGAATTTTTTCTGAGGTCTTAATAATTAATGCTGACATTTTTTGTCTTAACTCTTCTTTGGCTTTATTAACATCATTTTCAATGGTTTTAGAGGCAGAGGTAAGTATCTTCTCAGCTTCTATCCCGGCTTTTGCGGTTGCATCAACAACAATTTGTGATGCTCTGGCGTTGGCTTTTTCTAATAGCTCTGCTGCCTCAGCTTTTGCTTTGTTCATCTCTTGATCAAAAGCTAGTTGGGCTTCTTCTAAAGAATCATCAGCTTTTTTGGCAGCCTCTAAACCATCAGAAATACGCTTTTCTCTCTCTTCCATTATCGCAATAATGGGTGGCCACACATACTTCCAGCAAATTGCTATAAAAATAACAAATGCTACAGTTTGGCCAAGGAGTGTTGCGTTTATATTCATGTTTAATTAAGCAGCAAACATCAAATAAAGCCCCAGACCAACACCAATCATTGGAACAGCGTCAACAAGACCCATTACAATAAAAAGTTGTGTTCTAAGCATTGGAATTAGCTCGGGCTGTCGCGCAGCACCTTCTAAAAACTTTCCACCCAAAACCCCAACACCAATCGCAGCGCCAACAGCGCCCAATCCAATCATTAGCCCTGAGGCTATATATATAAGTGATTGTTCCATTCTATTCTCCTAAAAATAAAGACCTAATGGTCTTCGGTTTCATGCGCCATTGCTAAATAAACAATGGTAAGCACCATAAAAATAAACGCCTGAAGAGCTAATATCAATATATGAAAAAGAGCCCATATTAAATGCAGACCGACGCCAAGTAAACCTACAGATATTGAGCTGAAAGTTAACATCAACGCGATTAATATAAATATCATTTCACCGGCATATAAATTTCCAAATAATCTCAACCCAAGTGAGATGGGTTTTGCGATCAGGTTGACACCCTCTAATACCAAATTAACTGGCATCAGGTATTTGCCAAAAGGATGAAGGGTTAACTCTGCCAAAAATCCTTTCAAACCTTTAATCTTAATACTGTAAAAAATAATCAAGATAAAAACGGCCAAAGCCATTCCCAGGGTGATATTTGGATCTGTTGTTGGGACCACTTTAAAATATTCCAAGCCAACGCCTTTGGCTAGTTCGGGTAGATAATCAACTGGGATTAGGTCCATTAAATTCATTAAGAACACCCAAACCAAAACCGTTAACGCCATTGGGCCTATTAGGTTGTTTTTAGCAGAGGTAAAAATACTTTGAACATTTTCATTAACAAACTCCACACACATCTCAATAAAGTTTTGGAGCCCAGTGGGCGCCTCAGATGCTGAAGCAAGTTTTGGGAGGCCCCAGCGAAAAAGGCCAATAAAAAGTATTCCAAGAAAAATAGACCAGCCCAAAGAGTCAACATGAAAGGCCCAGAAACCCATTTCCTCTGAATAATGTGGATCACAAGTCCATCCGTGGCTTTCTGTTTTTCCACACACCAAATTCGTCAAGTGATGTTGAATATACTCTTGGCTGGTAATGGGTTCGTGTGCTTCAGAGGCCATGTTGAGAGGTAACTAGTTTTGGGTTAAAAGTTGTGTTCAAGTACACAAGTAGAAACAGGGCAATGAGACTGTTTTGTGGTATATATGTTAAAGAAATGATACTAAAAACGACAAAAAGGGCCCACCGCGATAAAAACGCTAAGTAAAGGTTTAATAACTCGCTTTTTGGGACGCTGGATAGATAAACAGCTGCGGCAATAGCGCCAAGGTATATCACAAAAATTGGTTGGATAAGGATTGGAAATACAACCAAAGCAACCAAAAGCCCTAAGATCGATAAGGTGTTTTGTTTTAAAGTTTTTATAGCTTTATTAAATAAGTTATTACGGGGCGCAATTATAAAAATTAATAAGGTTTAGGACAAGCTTAATTATTCGTTAATTTCAATAATTTACTAATTATTGTCTCTCTTTCATCGTTTGAGGTGTAGGAGATAGAAATTTTGCCCTTGGATTGAGATTGTTGTTCAATTTCAGTTTTATGTCCCAGGTTTTCTGAAAGCTCCTGTTCTACATTAAGGAGATCGCGGTTTTTGGTTTGGCGTGGAGATTTTGAAGTATTTTTTGGTTTTTTTGTTGCGGCTGCGTCTTTGACTGTGAGGCCCAAAGAAACAATTTTTTTTGCCAACTCTTCAGCCTCAGCAGCCTCCATGGATGCAAGAATTTTTGCATGGCCTTTTTCTAAATCTCCTGAGTAAAGAAGATCAATAATCGATTGTGGTAAATTTAATAATCTCATAGAGTTGGCGATAGAACTTCTGGCCTTCCCTGTAACCTCTGCAATATTGTCTTGTGTAAGATTAAACTCGCGTTTCAAACGATCATATCCCCTGGCTTCTTCTATAGGATTTAAATCTTCTCTTTGGAGGTTTTCAATCAGAGCCAGTTCGAGTGATAGTTGGTCTTCTGCTGAATCTACTAAACAGGGTGCTGTTTGGAGCCCAGCTTTTTTTGCAGCTCTTAAACGCCTCTCACCAGCTATTAACTCATACCCCCCAGCCCCGGTTTCCCTAACAAGTATCGGGGATAAGATGCCGTGCTTAGCAATAGATAGGGATAGCTCGTTCATTTTACCCTCATCAAAAGCTTGTCTTGGCTGAAACCTATTGGGTTGAATTTGGTTAAGATCTATCTCTTTTATTGATTGATTGTTTGGGGCCACTACATTGCCAAGCAGTGCATCTAAACCAGTATTAAGGATTTTATCTACCATTATTTATTCTCCTAATTAGCTCTCCTGCAAGCGCTAAATATGCTTTGGCTCCATATGAAGATGGCATGTATTGTATCGCGGATATTCCATGGCTTGGGGCCTCGGCAAGTTTTACATTTCTTGGTATTAAGGTGTTAAAAACCAAGGCTGGGAAGTGTTTTTCTAACTCCTCAGAAACCTCTTTGGCTAGGTTGTTTCGCATATCTACCATGGTTCTAATAATACCGAAAACACGGTTGTTTGTTAGGTTTTTATTGTTGAGTGTATTGATGGTGTGGATTAAAGATGAGATGCCTTCTAATGAATAGTATTCACATTGGAGTGGTATTAATGTTGCGCTGGCCGCAAAAAGTGACTCGAGGGTTAGTTGGTTGAGAGATGGTGGTGTGTCAATAATGATGAAATCATATTCTAGGCCGAGCAAATGTTTTTTAAGCTCACCTTGTTTATTTTCATTTCTAATAAAAACCTCAAGGGCTATAAGGTTTTCCCCCCCAGGGACAACGTCATAACCACCAGATGATTTGAGAATAGCGTCTTGGATATCAAGGTTTTGAGCGTAAACCTCAAACAGAGTTTTTTCGTTTTTTGCTGCTCCCGCCGCTGTGCTTGCGTTGCCTTGTGGGTCTAAGTCAATAAGTAGAACGCGCCTTTTGGTTCCAGCGATAGCTGCAGAAAGGTTGACAGCTGTTGTAGTTTTTCCAACGCCACCTTTTTGGTTTGCTATTGCGATGGTGTGTCTCATTTTTTATAAATCTCTAATATATGTCTTTGGGCTTGAGTTAGTTTTTTGGTGTGAATAGTATAAGAATATTTTGCCTTATCTAACCCATCAACCTCTTCTAATATCACCTCTTTTTTTCCCTTCATCAATAAAAATTTTCCCGTGGTTGTTAGTAGTTGTTCTGACATCTCTATAATAGCGTTTGTGCCGGCTAGCGCCCTAGCAGTAATGGCGTCAAAGGGGCCAAGATTTTTTGTTTTGTTGGTAATAGCGAGCTCTATTACTTCTGCATTTTTTAACCCTAGTTTTTTAATTGTTTTTTTAATGAAATAGGCTTTTTTTTTGTTTTTTTCAGACATCAGTACCTTTGTCCAGGGTTGGTTGATTGCTATAATTATCCCTGGAAGCCCTGCCCCACTACCAATATCCAATATATACACCTTGTCTTTTGTGTGTTCAAGGATGGTTTCTGAGTCCTGCACATCAAACCTAAAGATATCAGCAGAAGAGTTTCTACCAACAATGTTATGCGCAGCGCTGAACGCTAATATTTCTTCAACATATTTGGTGGTTAGTTCTTTTATTTCTAGGCTGGTGTTAATGGGAGGTTGCCTTGATTGGTGTTTGGTTTTTTTTGATAGTGATAGAGATGAGGTTAATTGCGGCTGGGGTTACGCCTTCTAATCGCCCAGCCTGTCCAAGTGTTGAGGGTTGTGATTTGGTGAGCCTCTCTACAACCTCGTTGGATAGGCCTGTGATCATTTTAAAGTTTATGTTGTTGGGTATTTTGGTCTCTTCGTGTTTGCGGGCGCTTTCAACCTCTCGTTGTTGTTTGGCAATATACCCCTGGTATTTAATTTCGTTTGCTGCTCTCTCAAACATTTTATAGTCCACAGACTTTAGTTTAATAATTTTTTTTATTTCCTCGTGGTCAAGGTTGGTTCTTTTTAAAAGGTCGATAGCGAGCGTTGTTCTGTCTTTCTCAGCTATTTTTTGTTTTTTAAGGTTGGTTAAAAATGTTTCGTATTTTTTTTCTTGTGTTTGAAATATAGAGTATGTTTTTGGGTCCACCAACCCTAATTCAAAGCCTTTTTGAGTTAATCTTTGGCGGGCGGTGTCTTGAGACAACATCAACCTAAACTCTGCTCTGCTGGTAAACATTCTGTATGGCTCGGTCACACCATGAAGGGTTAGGTCGTCTACAAGAACCCCGATATAGGCTTCGTTTCTTAAAAACACCACCTCGGGTTTTTGGAGGATTTTTTGAGCTGCGTTTATACCTGCGACCAACCCCTGGGCGGATGCCTCTTCGTAGCCGGTGGTTCCATTAATTTGTCCGGCCAAGTAAAGGTTTTCAATAAACTTTGTTTCCAAGGTTTGGTGGAGGGCCCTGGGGTCTATAAAGTCGTACTCAACCGCGTAGCCGTACTCCTCGATTACACAGCTTTCAAAACCTTTGATGGAGTATATAAATTCTTTTTGAATGTGTTTTGGTAGACTGGTTGAGATTCCATTGGGGTAAACCAGGTCCTTTGTAAGCCCCTCGGGCTCAACAAATATTTGATGGCTGTCTTTGTCTGCAAATTTATTAATTTTATCTTCAATGGATGGGCAGTACCTTGGGCCTATCCCTGAGATTTGACCAGAGTACATGGCAGATAGGTGTGTGTTATTTTTTATAATTTGGTGTGTGTGTGGGTTTGTTCTTGTGATGTAGCAAGAAATTTGGGGTAGTTGTTTGGTGGGCGGTTGAAGTAAAGACATGTGGGGTGTGGGTGTTTCGCCGGGCTGCTCTTCCATAACGCGCAGGTCAATGCTTGAAAGTTTAATTCTTGCTGGCGTCCCTGTTTTTAATCGCCCCATGGGTAGTTTGAGCTCATACAATCTCTTGGAAAGAGGTATAGCGCTCTTATCACCAACGCGTCCCCCTTGGGTGTTTTCCTCGCCTGTGTACATGACACCGTTTAAAAAAGTTCCCGTGGTCAAAATAATTTTCTTTGCTGTGAGTATTTTGTTGTGCTTTAAAACGACCCCCGTGGCTTTGTTGTTCTCCACCACAAGATCTATAACCTCGTCCTCTACAATTTGAATGGTGGTGGTATGTAAGATGTCCTGGATTGCTTTTTTGTATTTGTCTCTGTCGCATTGAACTCGCAGAGCTTGGACGGCAAAACCTTTTCTGGTATTTAGGGTTCTGTATTGAATCCCAGATGCGTCTGTTGCCTGGGCCATAATCCCCCCCAAAGCATCAACCTCTCTAACTAAGTGAGATTTACCCAGCCCGCCTATTGCTGGGTTACACGACATCTGGCCTACGGTGTTTTTGGAGAAAGTTACCAAACAACATTTCAAGCCTTGCCGATAGACAGCATGCGCTGCTTCAACGCCTGCGTGACCCCCACCTATTACAATTACATCAAACATATATATAAGAATGTTATAACAACAATATACTATTGTTGTTATTATTAAGGGGGCTAATCTCTGTTTATAACCACCTGTAAACCAACCACACTAACAAAAAACCAAGATGACAACCTATGTAGATACCACCTAGTATCTTGTATGCCAATCAGGCATAACTTGTGGACAAATAAACCGCAAACTTTAAACACACAATACCCACACCTTTTCCTATTTACCAATACAAAAATCTTTAAAAATATCACCAAGCAAAGCATCTGGGTACTTAACACCAAGGAACTCATCAAAACAAGACCTTACCAACCTCAAATCCTCCGCGGCAACATCAATGTCTTTTTCTCCACCAATCTTTTTCCCACAATCCTCAAGAAGAGCAAGGGCAGATTGAAATAATATCAGGTGCCGATCTCTAATTAGGTGGGTTTTTTTGGATTCCTGAGATCCCTGTTTTACCAAAGCAAGAATTAAGTCCTTGAGATTTTGGACACCGTCACCTGTCTTGGCAGAGACCGAACAATCAACCTCTGTCAAAGCCGTCGATTGATCAACCTTATTAAACACTAACAAGTGTTTTTTCTCACCCACGGCGACCAAAAACTTAGGCGCAAGATGCTCAGTGGCCTCATCCAACACAATTAACACCACATCTGTTGCTTCTAACTCAGAGTTCGAAAGAGCTATCCCCTGAGCCTCAATAAAATCATCTGTTTCCCTGACCCCAGCTGAGTCAACCAACTCTAAGTTAACACTGTTATAAAACATTTCAGAGTCAATTAAATCCCTGGTTGTCCCTGGGACACTGGAAACAAGAGCCCTGTCAAAACCAAGCAACCTATTAAACAACGATGACTTGCCGCTGTTGGGCGGGCCAAAAAACAACACCCTATTTTTATTCAACCGATCAGATGAGACAAGAGAGGAATCAATAATTTCCTGCAGCCGAAAACTTAAGTCTCCCAACCTCTGCTCTACACCACCCTCTTTAATAAAATCATAGTCCTCATCAGAGAAATCAATACTCCCCTCAACAAAAACACGAAGTGAATCAACATCATCACCCAACAAAGAAATCATTTCACTTAAACGGCCAGATAGCGCCGCAGAAGACATCCTAGCCCTTTCCCCATCTTCTGAGTGAATTAAGTCTGCAATTGCCTCGGCCTCGTTTAGAGAAAGTTTTCCATTCTCATAAGCCCTCTTTGAGAACTCACCAGGTGCCGCCTCCTCAAAACCAAGGTGCAAGAAAAGAGTCGCTATTTGACGAATAACAGGCAGCCCACCATGGCAAAAAATTTCTACAGAATCTTCCCCTGTAAAACTTTTTGGGTTCTGATAAAAAACAACAGAGCAGCGATCAACAATCTCGCCCTCCCAAACAATATCCCGCAAAAACATTCTTCCAAAAGTGCTAATAGGTTGATTCAACACTTGGTTAAACGAATTTAAACAACCAGCACCAGTTGCCCTAAAGATTGCTAGAGCTGACTGGGCAACAGGTGTTGCAAGGGCAAAAATCAAAGTTAGGCCTCAGATGAGGGAGCACCATATTTTTTATACATAGCTCTTTGTTGGACCAAAGATATCCCACTATTTGCAACCGAATACAAAACCAATCCAGATGGCATGATCACAAAAATACCAGCAATCATTATCGGCATAAATTTCATCACCTGCGCCGAAGTTGGATCCATCCCTGGGGGCTGAGGGTTTAACTTTTGTGTTAGATACATCAAACCCGCAAACAGCAGCGGTAAGATAAACAAAGGATCTGGTGCAGATAGATCTTGTATCCAAAAGAAAAATGATTCATGGCGAAGCTCTACACTTTCCCTTAAACAAAAAAAGAAAGCAATAAACACTGGCATTTGTAGCAACATTGGAAAACAACCACCCGCTGGATTAATACCCTCTTTTTTATACAGAGCCATCAGTTCAGTTCCAAGTTTTGCGCGATCATCTTTGTAGCGCTCTTGAATTTCTTTTAATTTAGGTCCAGCAGTTCGCATTTTAGCCATACTAGAAAAACCTTTAGCTGAGATTGGCCAAAACAACAATTTAATCAACACAGTTAACAAGATAATTGAAATACCCCAATTTCCAACAAAACCATTAATCATTGTTAATAACATCATTAAGGGTTGTGCAAGGAACCAAAACCAACCCATATCAATTGTTAACTCTAAATCTGCAGCCCGGGTCATCAAATCAGTACGAAGTTTTGGTCCAAGAAAAACCCTATGCTCAACACCAGACTGAAGATCAAAGTCCTGAACCTCATTAGACATAGCAGCCATAACAAAAACCCCACCACTTTCTTTTGGCGGTATGACGGTTAAAGTTTGCTCTCGATCACTAGGGGTTAAAATGGCAGCCATAAAGTACTTCTGAATAAATGCCAGCCACCCACCCCGTTGCAAAAACTCTTTTCTTTCATCTATGCTTCGCAATCTAAAATTAACATAGGGATCATCAGGGGTATTAAAGGCCACCCCGGTATACGAGCTGTTTTCAAAAAAACCACTCCTTGCATCCAAGGGCTTGCCGTCGGTTCTATACATAGCAACATATGGTGTAAAGTTTACCCCCGTTGCATCCCCCACAAAACGGTCTTCAATTAAGAGCTCATAATCACCCTCTTTTAACGTGATGGTTTTGGAGATCAACCCATCTAAAGATAACAACTCAACATAATCAACACCAGCCACCACAACAGTAAAACTATGATCATTTCCAGCAAAACCACTGTTTAAATAAAACTTAAAACCAGCATCATCAAACCCAAATAAACGAACACCCAAAGAGTCCTTGTTATTTAAATAAGTGTGTTCTTTTAAACGGGCCTCCCAAACTTTTCCAGTAGAAGGGCTGATTTTAACAAGTATTTTCTCATTTTGGATTTCTATAAAACCCGCGCTTTCATCCGGTGGATTATCAGTAGCAACCTCTAAACGTTCTATAAAAGCAGCCTCTACAAGCTCTTTTTTTCTTTCAGAGTCTTGGCCCCATGATAAAAACAACATATATGCAAAAGCTATGACAAGCGCAATATATAAGTATCTAAAATTCATTTTTTTACCTCGTCGACCCCACCACTGGACCAGGGACCACATTTTAAAATTCTAACCATCGCATAAAACCCGCCAACCAAAGACCCATGTATCTCAATACTTTCTTTGGCATATGTTGAACACGTAGGCTCAAACCTACAATTTTGTCCCAACAAAAAACTTAAATATTTCTGATAAAAACTAATTATATATAGCAAACACTTTTTCATGTTAGTTAATCACAAACACTCGGGCAGCTTTTTAAAACCCACTAAGTGTGGGCGACTAATATCCTTAATATCTTTAAAGCCAAGCTCAAACAACCCCTTCCTAACAACAACAACAAAACCAGGGCCCAAACCAAACTCTCTAAAAACTTCTCTCAGCCATCTTTTTGTTTTATTCCGCGTTACCGCCAAAGGATAATCTTTTTTCCTGATGATAATTTTTATTTTTTGTTCAAGAGCAGTGGAATCAAAATAAATTGATACCTCTTGGGAGTGAAAAATTTTTTTAGAAATAGCGAGGCCTACACTACTATGCTGATAAAACCTTACGACCTTTTTTTCTTCTGCTAGCTAAAACAGCTCTACCGGCTTTGGTTGCCATTCTAGATCTAAACCCATGGGTTCTTTTTCTTTTTAGCGTGCTGGGTTGAAATGTTCTTTTCATAGTAACTCAAAAATTTAGGCGTGAATTATAGAAGTATATGGAGTGAATTGGAAGAAAAAAAGCCAAAAAATAAATTAACATATACACACAAGTTATCCACAGAAAATACATATGCTTATCCTGTAGATATCTTGTTAGTTTTTGTTAGACTAACATTTCTATTGGAGGTCTGCGAATTGAAATTTTGGTCGGAATGCACTCAAAAACTTGAAGCTAAGTTGTCACAAGAAGAGTTTAACACATGGATTAAACCCCTAACAGCAGACATTAATAACAACAATCTAGAAATTAGCGCCCCAAATGATTTTGTATTGACCTATGTGCGAGATAATTTAGGCCAAATTATTGAAAACTTAGTAAATACCACAGATGAGTCCCTAAACGTAAAATTTAAAACGCTTGATAAGTCAACTTTTGTCGAGAAATTAAATGTTACAGAGGAAAATACCCCTGGACTAGTTAAAACCTTTACTTTTGATACTTTTGTAGAAGGCAAATCTAACCACATGGCCCTGGCTGCAGCTAAACAGGTGGCTGGAAACCCAACAGGTGACTATAACCCTCTTTTTATATACGGGGGTGTTGGCTTAGGTAAAACCCACTTAATGCATGCTGTGGGCAATCATATCCTCAATGCCAATAAATCAAAACGCATTGTTTATGTGCATTCGGAAAAATTTGTTACTGATATGGTTAAAGCCCTTCAGTTGGGTGCTATGAGCGAGTTTAAAGAGTTTTATCGTAATGCAGACGCTCTTTTAATTGATGATATCCAGTTTTTCGCTGGTAAAGAGCAGTCCCAAGAGGAGTTTTTTCATACATTTAACGCGCTTTTAGATAGAAAGCATCAAATGATTTTAACCTGTGATAAGTACCCAAAAGAGATAGATGGCCTTGAGGAGCGCTTAAAATCAAGATTGGGGTGGGGGCTACCTGTTATTATTGAGCCACCAGAGCTAGAAACCCGCGCAGCTGTTCTTTTAAGCAAAGCTAACTCCATGGGAGTAACCCTTCCAAATGATTGTGCTATTTATATTGCTCAAAGAATTCGCTCCAACATCAGAGAGCTTGAGGGTGCCTTAAAAAGAGTGGTTGCAAACTCTCGTTTTTCAAACCAGGAAATAGACATACCTTTTGTAAAAGAATCTTTAAAAGACCTTTTTGTAATCTCAGCAAAAATGGTCAGCATCGACAACATTCAAAAAACGGTTGCTGAGTATTACAACATTAAACTTTCAGACATCTTATCTAAAAGAAGAAGCAGATCCATCACTCGACCAAGACAGCTTGCAATGGCTCTAACCAAAGAACTAACAAACCACAGCTTGCCAGAAATTGGCGAGGCATTTAATGGCCGAGATCACACAACCGTTCTTCATGCTTGTGGAAAAATAAAGGAGCTAAGAAAGGAAATTCCTTCACTTGAAGAAGACTATAGAAACTTAAACAGGACCCTAACAAATTAAATGGAAATCTCAGTAAAAAAAGAAGATATTGTGTCTGCTCTTTCTACAACATTGGGTGTAGTTGAAAAAAGACAAACACTACCCATTTTGGCTAATGTTTTATTTGAAGTGGATGAAAATTCTTTTAAATTAACCGCGACAGATTTGGAGTCCGAGGTCACAACTAGCGGGCCATTATCTAGCATTCGGTCAGCTGGAAAAACTACAACATCTGCAAAAAAGCTTAATGAATTATGTAGATTAATTCCTGATGGTGAGGATATTAATTTATCTTTAATAGGCGATAAGTTGAACCTTAAAACAAAGAATGGTAAGTACTCACTATCAACCTTGCCCAGTGCAGACTTCCCTATTTTTGATATTGACTCTGGGGACTCACCCTTGATTATTCCAGCTAAAGAGCTTAGAGAGCTTATTACAAACACCTCATTTGCGATGGGCAATCAAGATTGGAGGCACTATCTCAACGGCCTTTTTCTTTCGATTGAGGGCGGCCAAATTACAGCAGTCACAACAGATGCTCATAGGCTTGCTGTTGCCAACCTTACAATCAATTCTGAGCATACTTTTTCTGGCATTATTCCACGAAAATCTATCAACGAAATTGCAAAATTTTTATCCGACCAAGATGGAGATGCTGAATTAAAAATCAATGATGCTTCATTAGAATTAGTTGTTGGTAATTTAGTTTTTAAGAGCAAGTTAATTGATGGAAAATTTCCTGATTACCAACAGGTTATTCCATCTGGAGAAAGCTCAGTTCTTGAAATTAATGTAAAAGACTTTTCAGATACTTTAAGTCGAGTTTCAGTTTTGTCGAGTGAAAAATATAAAGGTATTAGGTTAATTACATCACCAGACGGCGTAAGAATTTCTGCCAATAATCCAGAGCAAGAAGAAGCAGAAGAATTTTTTCCAGCACCATACTCAGGAGAAGAATTAGATATAGCATTCAATGTAACCTACCTTCAAGAGATTATGTCTCACTTGAAAACAGAAACCTGTCATATCAATTTCTTTGGTTCTGATAAAAGCTGTCTATTAACACCCCCTAATAGCGATAGCCCAAAATATGTTGTAATGCCACTCCTTATCTAGGTTTGTGGCCTTTTCAAATATAGAGCTAAGAAACTTTCGCTGCTTTGAAAAACTTTCATTAGACTTATCTCCAAAATCTACCTTTTTATACGGCAAAAATGGTTGTGGTAAAACCTCAATCCTAGAGTCAATATTTGTTGCAAGTTCTGGCCGATCATTTCGCACGTCTAATTTAGAGTCTCTTATCAAAGAGGGCGCAGAGGGCTTTTCTATAAGGGCTTATGATGATTTACATGGCTCTATATTAGAAATCAAAAAACAAAGAAAACACTCTATTAATATTAAAATTAATGACTCAAAGGTAACGGCTAGCGAGCTAGTGAGAGCCTTTCCATCTTTTTCTATAGATAGTAAAACCTTTTTTTATAATGATAATGCTCCAGAGTATAGAAGAAAGCATATAGATAGAGGTTTATTTGTTGCGTCGCCAGAATATGCAAAAAACTGGTTTGGTTATTTCCGAGCGCTCAAACAGCGTAATTCAGCCCTAAAACAGGGATCTATATCCCAGGCAAGAGCATATGACCATCAACTGGTAACCCATGGAGAGCGGTTAAATGACCTGAGACGCTCTTTAATTCAGGATACTAATACTGTCTTTTTAGAATTAATCAAAAGCCTGTTAACTGAAAGCGCAAGAGCGAAGATTTTTTCTGAGGTTTCAGTAAATCTATTCCCGGGATTTGATGATAATGTTGGACTGCAAAGCGAACTATTAAAAACCAATACATATGATCTTAGAAGAAAATCTACAACCAAAGGACCCCATAAAGCAGATATTATATTTGATAGTAAGGGCTCACTTATAAAAGATATTTTTTCTCGAGGCGAGCAGAAATTACTATCAATTCTTTGGTCTATTTCACAAAATATAATGCTGGGTCGCGTTTATAATTTACAACCAATTCTGTTGCTAGATGATCTCTCCTCAGAACTAGATTCAGAAATGTTAGAGTGTTTCTTACCAGCCTTGAAACATATTGAAAATCGTTTTATTTTTTCAAACATTGTTGATCTTTTTGGTAGTAAAATAGATGAAAGCAATGAACAATTGAAAAAGTTCCACGTGGAACAAAGACCATAATAAATATGCCAAAAAAGAAATCCGACGAAACAACATATGATTCATCAAATATTCAGGTTCTCAAGGGCTTAGAGGCTGTTAAAAAAAGACCAGGAATGTATATCGGCGATACAGATGACGGTTCAGGCCTTCACCATATGATTTTTGAAGTAGTAGATAATTGTATAGATGAGGCAATGGCTGGCCATTGCTCAAAGATTGATATTATTATTAACAAAGATGACTCCATTACCGTAAAAGACAATGGCAGGGGAATTCCAGTAGACGTGCATAAAGGCGAAGGAGTACCAGCTGCTGAGCTAATCATGACAACGCTGCATTCAGGTGGAAAGTTTGACGACAACTCCTATAAAGTTTCTGGTGGCTTGCATGGGGTTGGGGTATCAGTAGTAAACGCACTATCTAAAGAGCTTACCCTGACAATATGTCGAGATGGAGGAATGTACCAACAAAAGTATAGCGAGGGCACGGCCACTACTAAATTAAAAAAAATAAAAGCCTCAACAGAGACGGGGACTGAAATCACATTTAAAGCCTCTGATAAAATATTTACATCCATCAACTTTGAAGTAGAAAGAGTAAATAAAAGGATTCAAGAGCTTTCATTTCTTAATGCTGGTGTCAGTATCGAGGTTACAGATGCGAGAACGGGTAAGTCTAAGAAATTTCAAAACTCAGGCGGCGTATCAAGCTATGTTGATTTTCTTCGTGGCCGAAAGACCGCTTTATGCCAAACCGTTCTATGTGAAGGGGGTCAAGACGGCATTACGGTTGAAGTAGCAATGCAATGGAACGATTCATACAATGAAAGTGTCTTGTGTTATACAAACAATATCCCACAAAAAGATGGTGGGACTCATCTATCTGGCTTTAGAGCAAGTTTAACAAGAGTTTTAAAAGCCTATGTTAAAAAAGAAGAGTTAAGCAAGAACTCCCCTGTTGAATTATTAGGAGAGGATGTTCGCGAAGGATTAATTGCTGTAATTTCTGTAAAGGTTCCAGATCCTAAATTTTCATCACAAACAAAAGAAAAACTTGTATCCTCAGAAGTTGAGGGTGTTGTTAGCTCGGTTCTAAGCAAAGGCCTGAATGAGTTTTTAATAGAAAATCCAAAAGAAGCTATGGCACTGCTTGCAAAAGTTTCTGAGGCAGCGATGGCAAGAGAAGCAGCAAGAAAGGCTAGAGAAATGACCAGAAGGAAAGGGGTGTTAGAGTTAGCTGGTCTCCCAGGCAAGCTTTCAGATTGCCAAGAAAAAGATCCAGCGCTTTCAGAAATTTATCTTGTTGAGGGAGACTCTGCTGGTGGCTCGGCCAAACAAGGCAGGAACAGAAAGTATCAAGCAATTCTTCCTCTTAAAGGAAAAATATTAAATGTGCAAAAAGCAAGAATAGACAAAGTTCTTTCATCTGCTGAAATTGGCAACATGGTCAAAGCTTTTGGTTGCGGCATCGGCACCGAAGACTTTAATATTGAAAAGCTAAGATATCATAGAATTATTATCATGACGGATGCTGATGTTGATGGATCTCACATTCGAACTCTGATATTAACTTTTTTCTATCAACAGTACTTTGATATTATAGAGAACGGGCACATTTACATTGCCATGCCCCCTCTATATAAAATAACCAAAGGTAAATCTTCTGTTTATGCTTTTGATGAGGCTGAGAAAGAGAAGGCTGTTAAGGAGTTCTCAAAGGCTGGCTCTAAAGGGATAGATGTTCAAAGGTATAAAGGTCTTGGGGAGATGAACCCAGATCAGCTATGGGAAACTACTATGGATCCAGAGCAAAGAACAATGATGCGTGTAGATATTGCTGATGCCCAAGATGCCACAGACATGTTTGAAACACTTATGGGAGATGATGTTGAACCTAGACGAGAGTTTATAGAGCAAAACCCTCTCTCAGTAGCAAGTTTAGATATCTAATTTATCTTGTTATAGGTTTCGGCAACCCATTTTTGCGCTTGCTGAGTGATTTCTTTTGAGTCTGATCCCCGAATTGGCGGCCCAATGATAATTGATATATTTCCAGATTTTTTTGCCAAAGAGTGGTTTCGCCAATACTTCCCTGAGTTATGGCAAATAGGTATCACAGGAACGCTTTCATTGGCTGCTAATACACCCCCGCTATTCATAAACCTTCCAACCCCTTGTTCTGGCGCCCTTCTAGTTCCTTCTGGAAAAAGCAATACAACATAACCCTCTCTAATTCTTTCTGCTCCAACAGCAACTACTCTTTTAAGGCTAGTATATTTTTTCTTTCTGTTAATCGAGATAGGGCCTAATCTTGAAATGGCCCAGCCAAAAAAAGGGATATACAGGATTTCCTTTTTTATAACACTGCTAGTAGGAAGGATGAGGGTTTGAAGAAAAAGTGACTCCCACGGCCCTTGGTGATTAGATATCATGACAAAGGGTTTATCTTGAAGGTGATGAAGCCCTTCCACAGTCCAACTGATATCACATAAGGTTTTTAATAATCTCAGTATATTTAATACCCAAAACCTACTAATTTTTTGCAAATCTTGTACAGAGATAAAGAAAGAACTTATGATAATAGCAATTGATATGGCGACTAGGCTTATAAAAAAAATAAAATAGAATAATAGGGTTTTAAACAATAATTATCTAAAAATAAAAGGACATATGTCTAGTTTATAATTAAGCCCTCAAGGTAGCCGCCAAGCTCTGAAATTTTTATTCTACTTTGCTCCATTGTGTCCCTATCACGGATAGTCACAGAATCGTCATCTAATGTCTCAAAGTCTACTGTAATGCATAATGGGGTCCCAATTTCATCGTGTCGCCTGTAGCTTTTTCCTATATTTCCAGAATTTTCAAATAGGATTCTACCTAATCTCAATTTTTGTAGCTCTTTTTTTATATCTGAGGCAATTCCAACCAAACCCTCATGATTTTTTTTCAAAGGTATTACCGCGGCTTTAATTGGTGACAGGTGTGGTTTAAGGGCTAATACAGTCCTGCTCTTACCCTCGCCTAGGTCTTCAACTTTATATGCTTCATTTAAAATAGCCAGAACACCCCTGTCAACACCTGCAGATGGCTCAATTACATATGGAACAGTCCATTTTTTTGTTTCTTGGTCTTGGATAGCCAGCCTTGCATTTGACTCATTGTTTTCTTTCACAACGGATAGAATATCTAATTCTTCCTGGTTCTTGCTATGAGACCCCAGATCAAAATCAGTTCTATTGGCTATGCCCTCAAGCTCCTCAAGACCATGAGGAAATTTATACATTATATCAACCGTTGCTTTAGAGTAATGCGCAAGCTCATCACTGGGAACATGATAAAGCTCTAAACTATCTCTTTCGACCCCTTGCTCTGACCACCACTCAAGCCGAGCTTTAACCCATAACTTATGCCAATCTTCATCTGTGCCAGGCTTTACAAAAAACTCTAATTCCATTTGCTCAAACTCACGCACTCTAAAAATAAAATTTCTTGGTGTAATCTCATTTCTAAAGGCTTTGCCTATCTGAGCAATTCCAAATGGCAGATGTTTAGATGTTGAGTCCACAACATTTTTAAAGTTTGTGAAGATATGCTGCGCTGTTTCTGGCCTAAGGTATGCGAATGATTCGCCATCTTCAACTGGACCAACAGCTGTCTTAAACATAAGGTTGAAGGGCCGTGGGTCTGTTAAATCTTTTGAGCCACAGGCTGGGCAATTAGTCGACTTTAATTGATCTGCCCTCCACCTAGACTTGCACTCTTTACAGTCAACCAAGGGGTCCGTGAAGGTATCCTCATGACCTGAATAATTCAGTACGCTGGGTTTTGTTAGTATCGCAGCGTCGAGGCCCTCTACATCATCTCTATCAAAGACCATAGATCTCCACCAAGATTGTTTGAGGTTATTTTTTAACTCAACACCGAGAGGACCATAGTCATAGAGCCCCTGTAAACCGCCATAAATTTCATTTGATTGGAAGATAAAGCCCCGTCTCTTACATAATGCTACAAGTTCTTCCATGGTTTTCGCTGTCAAAATAAACACCCTTGGTTTTTGTGGATAGAAAAATACATTATGCAGTTTTTTTAATTCAATCTATAGAGCTTTTATTTATGTCTGATCTTATAAGCGTATAAAATATAATAAACACTAACAAAAAAAATAGTCTAAACGAAACAATGAAGTTAATTTTTTATATTTTTACAATCTTTCCTCTTAAAGCAGCCTTTGCGACCTTTAACTTATTACCCAAGCTTTTAATGATGGCCCATCCATCATTTAACGTAACCAAAACAAATCTTTCCATTGCATTTCCTGAGCTTTCGGAAAGCGAGTTAATCTCACTTTCAATTGATAGTATTCGCGAAACACTTAAAAGTTTTTATGAGACCTTATATGTTTGGTCTAGGTCACCTAACAAAATTATTCAGCATACAAAAAAAATTAATAATAGATTTTTATTTTCTGCTCAAGAAAATTATCAAGGGTTAATTATTTTCGCACTCCACAATAGAAGTATTGATTTTATGCTCAGGTGGATTTCAACTCAGCGAACCCACACTTCCCTATACAAAACTATTAAATTAAAACAAGTTAATCAGTTTGTTAAAGCATTTAGAGAAGAGGGCGGAAATACACTTGCGCCCACTGGCATAGGGGGCGTGAAGACTATTATTAACGCCTTAAACAATAATCAAATGACATGCATGGCTTCTGATCAGGTGCCTGCTGACGGCCTAGGAAAATACTCAATTTTTTTTGGACATGAGTGCTATTCCTTCTCCCTGGCCCCGTCCTTAGCTAAAAAAACAAACAAACCAATTTTAATGACATCTTTAAGTTATGATTCAGCACTTGGCCACGTCATGAGTTTTAAAAAACCCGACCAAAAGATTTACGGCGAAGATGGTGTAGATATTATGAATAAAGAGATGGAGCTTGAGATAAGAAAATGCCCTAAGGAGTACTCTTGGGAATATAAAAAATTTAGAAAGTTAACCAATAAATCTCTTAATATATATAAGGCCTAGCGCCTCCAAAAAGCTGGAGTAAAAAGCACCAACAAAGTAAAGATTTCTAACCTGCCTAAAATCATTGCAAAACAAAGAATTAATTTACCTATACCTGTAACTGCCGAATAGTTATTCGAAACCTCTCCAAGCCCAGGGCCAAGATTATTTAAACACGCACCCACTGCAGAAAAAGCTGATTCAAAATCCATTCCAGTACCTAGCATTGCCATCAGCAAAAACATAAAGATAAATACATATATAGAGAAGAAACCCCAAACTTTTTCAGCAATTTTTGAGTCTATGACTTTGGTGCCAATTTTTGAGGTAAGAATGGCGTTTGGGTGAATGGTTTTAATTATCTCTTTGTATGCTTGATTGATCATGATAAGCACTCGCCATGCTTTAATTCCGCCACCAACTGATTGCGAGCACGCTCCCATAAAGGCTCCCACAAGAAGTAAGTAGGGTAAGAAACCCGGCCATAATGAAAAATCTTCAGTCGTAAACCCTGATGTTGTGATTATAGAAACCGTATGAAAAATAGCTGTGCTGGCTGTAGAATAAAAGCCCTTATAAGAGTCGCTAAAAAATAAAACAATAAAAGATACGGTAATTACCAGCGCAACCACCGAGAGAAAGAATTTAAACTCTGAATCATAAAAATACTTAAGCGGCTTGCCTCCGAAAATAGCAGCATAATGAACAGTAAAAGAAGCGGCAGACAGCAACATAAAAATAATACAGATGCTTTCAACAAAACGACTATTAAAAAACCCAATACTTCCATCATGAGTAGAGAAGCCGCCGCCTGCTACAGTGCTCAAGCTGTGCGCAATAGCATCAAATGCTGTCATTCCTGACAGCCCATATAAAAGAGCGCAAACTAAGGTTAGCCCTACGTAAATTTTCCATAATGCCTGAGCGCTATCTGCAATCCGTGGTGTTAGCTTGTGATTTCCATGGCTTCCAGGAAGCTCCATCTTATAAAGCTGACCTCCCCCAATACCAAGAGCGGGCATAACAGCTACAGCCAAAACAATTAGACCCATTCCCCCTATCCACTGCAAAAGCTGCCTATAAAGCAAAAGAGATTTTGGCATATCATCTAAACCAACCATGATTGTTGCGCCAGTTGTGGTAATGCCGGACACTGACTCAAAAAGCGCTGCCGTTAAATCTAATCCAAAAAAATAAAATGGAATGGAGCCTACAATTGCAAGGACCACCCAAAACATTGTTGTAATAATGAAGCCATCAGAAATATTGAGAGGAAGATTCTCTTTCCGTGAGGACAGCCACATCAGACAACCCAACAGAAATAAAAATAAAAATGAATATAGAAAAACCATACCACCAGACTCTTGATAGATTATTGTCATTGCCAGTGGAGGCAGAAAAGAAATGCTAAAGATGGCCAGCAAAATCCCAAGCAGGTTAAAAATAGATCTAAAGTTCATTAATCTTTTAGAAATAGATTTTGTATTTGTTCTTTGTTTGTTTTCCCCAAGATAAATACAATCATTCTATCTCCCTCACTCAATAACAACTCTTCCGAACCCATAAATGTTTTATTTCCTCTTGTGACCGCAGCAACCACACAGTTTTCTGGAAGGGGTACGTCAGAAATAGGCTTGCCTAAATACGCATTGGTAAATTTATTTTTGTGGACTATCCCCTCCATTGCCTCTGCGCCACTTGCCATTTTAAATATTACTTCCTGCGGAACATCCCCCTCTGCTAAGTGCTGCAACACCATAGAGACAGTAACGCGCTGAGGAGAAAGAGCAATATCTACAAAATTTTTCGGTAATATATTGATATAGGTGTAGTTATTTACAAGAATAATTGTTTTTTTAGCCCCAAGCTTCTTTGCGAGAAAAGCAGACATAATATTTGTTTCATCATCATTGGTTAAAGCACAAAAAACATCTATATTTTCAATATTCTCGCTTTTTAATAACTCTTCATCTGAACCACCACCATTTAAGACAATTGCCCGATTTAGCTCCCTAGATAGCATCTCACACCTGTCCCTATCCGGATCTATGATTTTAATTTTATAGTCATCTTCCAAGGTTTTCGCTAAAGCAAAACCAATTTTACCGCCCCCAATGATCATAACCCTAGAAGAAGAAGCATCTTGTAAGCGCATTTCTTGAACCACAGCATCAATATCCTTTTCAGCTGCAACAAAATACAGCTCATCATTTTCTTTAATAATTGTTTTGCCCTCAGGAATAAAGGGCTTCCCTTTTCTAAAGATAGCTGGAACGTAGGTATCAATTTCCGGCATATCGCTTTTAATACTTTTCAGAGCTCTGTTAACTAACATGCCGTCTCTTTTCGCCTTTACCGAAACAACTTTCAAAGCACCATTTGCAAAAGTTTCAATCTGCTCTGCGCCTGGATGTTTTATCAAATCAACCAAGTGATCCGTAACCTCATTTTCAGGGCCAATGGCTATATCAATACTATCTTTACCGAAGGCATCGAGAGAATCTAAATAGGATGCATCAGATAACCTGCAAATTGTTTTCTTAACTTTAAATTTAGATTTTGCAATTTGACAAGCCGTAATATTGCACTCATCGCTATTGGTTACCGCAAGAACGATTGTATCTTTATCAGCGCCCGCACTTTCTAGCGTATGAGGATGGGATGCATAACCAATGATCGTTGCTAGGTCACAGTCTTCCTGAAGCTTTAAAAGCCTATCTTTATTTAAATCAACAATACTAACGTCATAGCTTTCTTTTGATAAAGTTTTTGCAAGGCTGCTGCCAACCCTGCCAGCCCCAAGTATTAAGATTTTCATAACTATAAATTAAACCTCTTTTTTAATAATTGGAAGAATTCGCCTGACTTATTTAATTTGCAAAAAAATCAGCATAAGAATTTGCCGCATCTGACGCAGTAATGATTTTCTTGCCAGGAAATTGTAAGTGAGTAATTACTATTGATGAATCATTAGTTTTAATAATTATTCCATCTTTAGAAAAAGTAAAATTATCACTTATATTTATTTCAATCTGCGGGGCTTGGACAGCCATTCCATGTATTTTTATGTCTATACCATTCCTGTGAAAAAATAATCCTGGCCAGCCATTTAGGGCTTTAAATTTTCTAAAGATATGTTCAGTCTCTTCTTCTAAGAAAGAAACCATGCCTGAGGCTTTAGTAATTTTATTGCAGTATGTTGCAGAGTCATTATCTTGCTCTAATGGTTTCTGGCTAGAATTAAAAATAGCTAACAATGATTTAAATAATATTTTATTGGTCAGGGCAACGAGCTCATTCTCTAAATCAATTTTATTAGATAGGGATGAAATTTCATGATCATGGAGGGAGTAAACAGGACCCTCATCAAGACCTCTTGTCATTTTCATGATTGAAATGCCTGTTTTTTTATCACCGTTAAGCAAACAAGATTGGATGGGAGATGCTCCTCTATATTTTGGGAGGAGAGAAAAATGAATATTAATGGGCGCGACTAATGGGTGCTCAAGCAACCAACTAGGTAAAATTTTTCCATATGCTGATACAACCAAGAAATCATAGTTAATCTGTAAGATGGCTTCTTTAAAATCTTCATCTATGCTTTTAGGGTTATATAAAGGAATTCCTAGTTTTATAGCCTCAGCTGATACTGCGGACGGCTCGTTTTTGCCACCCCTTTTTGAGCGCTTGTCAGGCTGGCTAATAACGCCAACTATTTCACACTCATGTGTTGCTAAATTTTTTAGTATTTGAGCAGCCGAGCCTGGCGAGCCTGCAAATAAAATTCTCATATTTATTAAATTCGGTTAAAATCGGTTAAATTCTTTTATTTTGTAGCCTTCTTCCGAATTCTATCCCTTTTAAGAGGTGAGAGGTAATCAACCATTAACTTTCCTTCCAGGTGATCAATTTCATGCTGTATGCACACAGTGAGAAGCCCAGTAGGCTCATCTTCGTGGCGCTGACCTGTGATATCTTGCCAAGTTAAGAAGATGTTATCTGGCCTAGCAATTTCTTCTGTTACCCCAGGAACAGACAAACACCCTTCGCTAAACGAAAGCAGACTTTTGTCGTTTAAAATTTTAAACTCAGGGTTAATAAAAATTAACGGCTCATTTCTATCTTCTGATACATCAATAACTATAATTCTTTCGTGATAATCTACCTGTGTTGCTGCTAAACCAATTCCATTTTCTGCATACATGGTCTCAAGCATGTTAGAAGTAAGATTTTCGAGACTTTTGTCGAATACTGTTACTCTAGCAGCTACCTTTCTTAGCCGAGGATCTGGGAATGTTAAAATATTTAGCTTTGCCATATACACATTATAATTGCATTATCTATAATCAACACCTGTTAGTGATTAATTTTTTATATTTTTAAGGAGTAAAACAATATGTCTACCCAAGCTTCCGTTTCAATCTTTATGGGTTCTAAGTCCGACCTACCAATCGTACAAGCTGCAGCAGACGCCCTCAAAGAATTTAATATTTCTTTTAATATGTATATTCTCTCAGCGCACCGAACACCTGAAGAGGTTGTGAAAAAAATCAAGGAATCAGAAAGTAATGGAGTAAAAGTATTTATAGCAGCGGCTGGCATGGCTGCTCATTTAGCTGGAGCAATTGCTGCTCAAACCTCAAAGCCAGTTCTGGGCATTCCATTAGCTGGAGGAGACCTTGATGGAATGGATGCATTGCTTGCTACCGTCCAAATGCCTAAAGGCGTTCCAGTTGCAACTTTTGCAATTGGTAAATCTGGAGCCATTAATGCTGCCATTTTCGCAGCTCAAATCCTAGGGACTCATGATGAAGATATAGCGAATCAATTATCTGCTTATAAAACTAAAATGCATGACGACGTCTTGAGTGCAAATGAGTCCATTCAGTAACATTCAATTTGAAAAAATTTATTGCCCCAGAGGACGCATCAAATTGGCTTAAAGATGGCAAAATTTTAATCCATCCAACCGAGGGTATTTGGGGTATAGGGTGCGATGCATTTAACAAGACCGCAGTGAGTAAAATTGTTAAGCTGAAGAAAAGATCTCACTCTAAATCTTTTATATTATTGGCTCGATCAACAGACCAAGCAATTAATTATTTTGATGGCATATCATCACAACAAGCAGACTACTTAAACAAGGTTTGGCCTGGGCATTTAACAGCTGTAATGATTGCTAAGGACAGCATTCCTAATCACTTAAAAGCTTTAGATAAAACAATTGCAGTGAGAGTAAGTGATCACTTACATATTATGAGTTTGCTAGATTTTTTTGGAGGGCCAATGGTCTCTACGTCTGCCAATATTAGCAACAGACAGACCCCAATAGACATAGAGGAAATTATGAAAATTTTCTCAGACATTGATGTGGCGGTGTATGCTCATGAGAACGGCGAAGCAATAAAACCTTCCACAATAATAGATATTAGAACCATGGAATTTATACGTGAATAGACTTAATCCTGATAATTTAAATGCTATAGAATTTTGCTTTGAGGGCATTCAAAAAAATATTCTAGATAAGCTGAAAGTAGTTAATAATTCTCAGTGCAATTTAGTTGTTGATAAATGGAAAAGGGAGCAAGGCGGCGGCGGCAAATCAATCTCCCTTGAGGGAAAAACTATTGAAAAAGCCGCGGTTAATTTTTCCTCTATTTCTGGAAAAAAACTTCCCAGCTCTTCAATAGCCTCCTCTACAAAAATTAATACATCATCTGGGTTTCATGCAGTTGGGGTTTCAGTTATCTCCCATCCACATAATCCATTTTGCCCAACCAGCCACATGAACGTAAGAATTTTTTTAGAGGTTGGGAAGAACAAAGTGATAAAAAACTGGTGGATCGGAGGAGGCTTTGACCTAACGCCTTACCACCCCTCCACGATTGATGCCTCAACCTGGCACAATGCTGCCAAGGATACCTGCGATAAATTTAGTAAAACTTTTCATAAAAAATTTGCTTCACAATGCGATAATTACTTTTATCTTCCTCACAGAAAAGAAAAAAGAGGCATTGGCGGCATATTTTTTGATCAGCTACAACACAAAAGCATTGAACACAGCCTTGATCTTCTTGAGGAGATTTCAAAAACTTACATAGACACCTACCAAGCCATTATTAATAATCATAAAAAAGACAAATTTTCTCAGGATGATAGAGATTTTCAGCTTTATAGAAGGGGGAGATATGTTGAATTTAACCTTTTATTTGATCGTGGTACAAAATTTGGTATTGAGTCTAATGGGCGTGCTGAATCTATCCTGGCCTCACTCCCGCCCTCGGTTAATTGGCCTTTTAAGCTTTCACCCAGCATTAAGGCACAAGAAAAGAGGCTATTAAGATTTTTAAATAATAATTGGGATCAACATATTTAAATAATGACTATTTTTAAGTTGGGAGTTGTTGGGCAGCCCATTAAACACTCTTTGTCACCAATTATTCATCAAGAATTTTCTATAAGGACCGGAATTCAGCTGCAATATGAAGCATATGAAGTGCCGCCAGAAGCCCTAGATAGCTTTATTACGAATTTCTTTAAAGACGGTGGCCACGGTTTAAATATTACATTGCCTCATAAAAAAGCCTGTATTGCTTCGGCACATGTTTTATCAAAGGATGTAGAGCTACTATCTGCAGCTAATACTCTCACAGGACAAGAAGGCGGCAAAAAAATTGTTGCAGACTCCACAGATGGCGCTGGTTTTATAAGGGATTGTGAGGATAAGAATATTCAGATTCTTAATAAAAATATTATAATTTTGGGAGCAGGAGGGGCATCACAGAGCATCATCCCTTCTATAGCTAAGTTGGGACCAGCAAAGCTCGTTGTTGACAATAGAACCAAAAACAAAACTAACTCGCTATTTAATCAGTTTCCTGAAATCCCCCTTTTAGACCTTGATAACTTTAACGGCCCAATTGACATGGTAATTAACGCGACATCAGCTGGATTAGCAGGTTCATTTGACTGGGATATTATTCACGGACTGGACAAAGAAACTATATTCTATGATCTGAGCTACGGGCCGTCAGAAACACCATTTTTACAATGGGCTTCTTCATACTCTACTCATAAATTTGATGGAATAGGGATGCTTATTTTCCAAGCCGCATATTCTTTTGAGCTTTGGTTTGATATAGCGCCACCCACAAAGCATATTAAAGAAATCCTTTTTAAAAATAATGACTAAAAATTTTATTCGCTTTATTGCTGGCGCTGTTTGCCCAAGCTGCAAAGAAATTGATAAAATTGCTATTAGCGCAGATGATCAGATGATTTATTGTTTAAGTTGCGATTTCAAAGAATTGCGCCCTAGCTCCATTAAAAATGGCAGTGCAAATACTAACGCCCCAAAGGTCTTTAATTTAGACGATTTCAGAGACTAAAATTCGTAGAATTTAAAGCATTTTGCAGTTATTATAGCCGCACAAAAACTGTTACATAGAAATCTTAATAATTATAAAATAGACTTCTCATAAACATAATTTTTAATTATAATAAGATATATCAATTATTTATTTTAAAAAACTTCATTATATGAAGCTAGGAAACCTAATGTTTAAAAAAATTATCAACAGCACTAATAATAAACTCTCAGCAGTACTGCTCGTCATTTTTTCTAGCAAATCTTTTGCTGCCTGGGATGATCTTAATATGACAGAAGGCGTCACAGCTATCAGCAAGGAAGTATTTGATTTACATATGCTGATTTACTGGATCTGTGTTGTGATTGGCATTGTAGTATTTGGAGTTATGTTTTACTCCATGTTTGCATTTACAAAAAAGAAAAACCCTACGCCCTCTAAGTTTCACGAGAATACAAAAGTAGAGCTAGCATGGACGATTGTGCCTTTTTTAATATTAGTGCTTATGGCTGTTCCCGCCTCCAATACACTGACAAAAATTTATGATGACACCGAAGGTGACATTAACATTCAAGTTATTGGTTATCAGTGGAAGTGGGAGTACAAATATTTAGAAGATAAAATTGGGTTTTTTTCAAACCTCACAACTGATTGGGATGAAATTTATAATAAAACCCCGAAGGGAGAGTTTTACCTAGAAGAGGTGGACGAGCCTGTTGTTATTCCAGTGGGAAAAAAAATCCGCTTTTTGATTACAGCCAATGATGTGATCCACTCTTGGTGGATGCCTGACTTTGCAATTAAGCAAGATGCAATTCCAGGATTTATTAACACGGCCTGGACAATTGTTGACAAGCCTGGTACCTACAGAGGTAAGTGCACAGAACTTTGCGGTAAAAATCATGGCTTTATGCCGGTGGTTGTTAAAGTTGTTCCTCAGGAAGAATATGATTTATGGGTGATCAGCAAAAAAGAAGAAGCTTTTAAAATGGCTGAGCTGACTCAGAAAGAGTGGTCCGCAGAGGAGTTAATTGAAAGGGGAGAGGGCGTGTACCAAAAGAATTGTGTTGCGTGTCACCAAGTTAATGGTCAAGGTATTCCACCAATCTTTCCAGCTTTAGCTGGCAGTGATATTGTATTAAACAACAAAGCAAAACATATAGAAATCTTAATGGAAGGCGTTCAAGGCGCGGCGATGCAATCATTTGCAAACCAACTTTCAGAAGTTGATATGGCGGCTGTCATTACTTACACAAGAAGATCTTGGGGCAATGCGGAAAAAGGAGATGGCGAAATTGTCACTCCAAAAGACATTGTTGAATATAAAAAACCTAAAGTTTAAAAGGAAATAATATGAGCGCAGTAATAGAATCTCACGATCACGAACATCACCACGGCCCAGCTGAAGGGCTAACACGTTGGTTGTTTACTACCAATCATAAAGATATAGGAACGCTCTATTTGTGGTTTAGTTTTGCTATGTTCTTAATTGGTGGAGCAATGGCTATGGTTATTAGAGCAGAGCTCTTTCAGCCAGGCATGCAAATCGTCGAGCCAGAATTTTATAACCAAATGCTCACACTCCATGGGTTAATCATGGTATTTGGAGCAGTCATGCCCGCATTTGTTGGACTTGCTAACTGGTTAATACCCATGATGGTTGGGGCTCCTGATATGGCTTTGCCAAGAATGAATAATCTTAGCTTCTGGATACTTCCCTTTGCGTTTTTCATCCTACTATCATCTTTATTCATGGAGGGCGGCGCTCCAAACTTTGGTTGGACCTTTTATGCCCCTCTATCTACTACCTATGCTCCTCCAAGTGTAACCTTTTTTATTTTCTCAGTTCATATTATGGGCGCATCTTCAATAATGGGATCTATTAATGTGGTTGTGACTATTATGAATATGCGTGCGCCCGGCATGACGTTGATGAAAATGCCCCTATTTGTATGGTCTTGGCTAATTACAGCATACCTTTTGATTGCTGTTATGCCGGTTTTAGCTGGCGCAGTTACTATGATGTTGATGGATATCCATTTTGGAACTAGCTTTTTTAATGCTGCAGGTGGTGGCGATCCTGTATTGTTCCAGCATATTTTCTGGTTCTTTGGTCACCCAGAAGTTTACATCATGATTTTGCCAGCCTTTGGTATCACCTCACACATAATCGAGACTTTTTCAAGAAAGCAGCTTTTTGGGCACACTTCAATGGTTTGGGCTATGACCTCAATCGCAATTTTATCTTTTGTAGTATGGGCCCATCACATGTTTACTGTAGGGCTGCCCCTTGCAGCGGAGCTATTCTTTATGTGGGCAACTATGCTGATAGCTGTTCCAACTGGCGTTAAAGTATTTAACTGGGTTACAACTATGTTCAGGGGATCTATTACATACGAAACCCCAATGTTGTTTGCCATAGCCTTTGTCGTCTTATTTACCATTGGCGGCTTTTCCGGGCTAATGCTTGCGATTACCCCAGCAGATTTTCAATATCATGACACTTATTTTGTTGTGGCACATTTTCATTACGTGCTAGTGCCTGGGGCTATATTTTCTATCATGGCAGCCGTCTATTACTGGATTCCTAAGTGGACCGGCAACATGTATGACGAAAGATTGGGTAGATTGCATTTCTGGCTTTCATTCATTGGCGTTAATGTAACTTTCTTCCCGCAACATTGGATTGGATTGGCTGGCATGCCAAGAAGAGTGCCAGACTACGCACTTCAATTTGCAGATTGGAATATGGTGTCATCTGTGGGAGCGTTTTTATTCGGAGCCTCTCAGATTCTATTTCTATTCATTGTTATTAAAACTGTGATGGGTGGAAAAAAAGCTACTCCTGAAGTATGGGAGGGGTCGCGAGGTCTTGAGTGGACAGTAGACTCACCAGCCCCATACCACACGTTTACCACTCCACCGAAGGTTACTTAATGAACGAAGGTGGCAAAAGAACAATAAAACTATTGTGCTTTGCAGTGGTGGGCATGTTTACATTCTCCTTTGCATTGGTTCCCTTGTATGATGTTTTTTGTGAGATCACTGGTCTCAATGGAAAGGTTGAGCTCTCTGCAACTACCAATCAGAATCTAGAAACAGAAGAGGGAAGGGACCTGGCTATTCAGTTTGTCTCTCATAATAATGAGCAAATGCCCTGGATCTTTAGACCTTCTGAGGATTCCATCAAAATCCAAACAGGCAAATTTCATACGGCTACTTTTTACGTAAAAAATACCACAGACAGAACAATGACAGCCCAAGCAATACCAAGTGTTGCCCCGTCTAACGCAGCAATACATTTAAAAAAATTGGAGTGTTTTTGTTTTGAGCAACAAGAGCTAGCCCCTGGCGAGGAAGCTTTACTTCCAGTTAAGCTGATATTTGATGACGAGCTGCCGGAGTCTATTAAAAGTGTGGTTTTGTCTTATACAATTTTTGATATTACAGATTATAACGATGTTAAATTAACAGAACATGATAATGAGCATGACCACCATGATGGCCATGATATGGAGTCCACGCTATGAGTTACCAAAAATACTACGTTCCTGATCAAAGCAAATTTCCAATAGTTGCTGCAATCTCTCTTTTTTTATTGGTGATGGGCGCTTCAAGTACTATTAATAGCCTTGATAACCCTGATAGTAATGCTGTCTATATACTTTATTTAGGATTTATAGTATTTGGAATTAATTTATTCTTTTGGTTTAAAACTGTTATTGCAGAACATATTGCAGGTTTGAATAGCGCTCAATTACAACAATCATTTGTCTTTGGAATGGCATGGTTTATTTTTTCTGAAGTGATGTTTTTTGCAGCATTTTTTGGGGCATTATTTTATGTTAGAAATTTTTCTGTGCCTTGGCTTGGTGGCGAAGGTGAAAAAGGTCTAGCCAACATGCTTTGGGAAGGTTTCGAAGCTTCCTGGCCTGTAATGTCTACCCCTGATGCTGGTTCAGCATTTGTCTTGGCAGATAAAAACATGAGCTGGCCTGGCTGGAATCATGCCCTTAAGTGGCTGCCTATGTGGAATACAATCGTACTTTTAAGCTCTAGTGTTACCGTTCATTTTGCCCACCTAGCGCTTAAGAACAACAACAAGAAAGTGTTTAATAAATGGCTAGCAGTGACTGTAACCCTTGCGCTTACTTTTGTTGCCTTGCAGATTGCCGAATACTACGAAGCTTATGCACATTATGGGTTGACCTTGAACTCAGGCATTTATGGGTCCACATTTTTTATGCTCACTGGATTCCACGGCTTCCATGTGATGATGGGTGGTTTTATGCTTGCAGTAATGCTTTGCAGGTCAGTATTTTATAATCACTTTGACTCAGAGAGTCATTTTGGTTTTGAAGCAGCCTCTTGGTATTGGCATTTTGTTGATGTGGTCTGGGTAATGCTGTTTCTGTTTGTTTATATCTTGTAAGTTACTGACTCCAAGGAACGGAGTTACCAAGCTCGCCTGTATATAAGCCGTAAGCCACAAGCATTAAAAGAACGACGCCCAAGCTAACCCTTGCCCCTAAGCTATATACCGATCGCTTACCTTTGCCTTGGTCTTTAAAAAGGAAGAACAAGCTACTAGCTAAGCTTAAAAGGATTAAGATAATAACAACTGTAATGAGAGGTTTGAGCCACATAAGCAAGATTGTATCACCTTTAAAATGACAAAATTTAAACTAACACAGCGCCTTAGAGAGAATAAATTATTAACAATTTTTTCTACTTTTTTTGTACTGATGTTTATTTATCTGGGCAGCTGGCAAATAGAAAGAGCCGCACACAAAGCTGATTTAATGTATAAATTTGATGTAGAGCAGGCAGCCATTCCAAGCATGCTTTCGATTAAATCACCTGATTGGAGTAGGGTTTATGTCGATGGTATTTTTGATGCATCTAAACAAATATTAATTGATAATCAAATCCATAATGGAAAGGTGGGGTATAAAATCTTTACCCCCTTCATTTTTGACCAAGAGAGGACTGTTCTGGTAGATAGAGGCTGGATTCCTCAGGGTAGCTCTCGAGCAGATTTGCCTAACATCAACTTCATAGCCTCAGCATCCAGAATTATTGCAACAGTTACGCGCCCAGAACAAGGAATCGTAACCGGAAGTGAGCTACTTACTGATTCTTGGCCCAAGGTGTCCCAAACAAAAGCGGTTGCAGTTTTAAACTCAGCTTACACAGAATCAATCCTAGATATGGTTTTGGTTTTAGATCCAGGGTCTAATCACGCTAAAGAGTATATTCAAATTAAACCATTCGCTATAACCCCGGTAAAACATTATGGCTATGCCTTGCAATGGTTTACCATGAGCATCGTCCTCTTAGGGATGTTCTTATTTGCATTAAAACGAGAGCAATAAATGAAAAATAAATTATTCCTAGCAGCATTATTAATCACACCCTTGGCAGTATTACTATTTTCGACGCTGTCTTTTCAATCTGGCTTTTCTCCAAACGAAACAAAAAATAACGGGACCTTCTTTCAAGAGTATTTTGACGTTACTAATTTAGACCTCAAAACAGAGACAGGTACTTTGGTTTTTGAAGATGCTAAATGGATTTTTGGAACCTACGGACTTAAAGCAGAAGATCTCGGACAAGCCTTATATTTAATGAGGCAATTAAACGTAGCGCTAAACCGAGACATCTATAAACTAAAACGCGTGGTGTTTACTCAATCAAACTTTAATATGAATAGCGCTTTAATAGAGTACCCAAGAACAGAAATTGTCACAGACACACAAGAAGCACTGTATAAAAAAATTAATAGCCTAGAGGGAAAGAGTTTTTTTGAGGAGCAAAAGATTTTTATTATTGATCCTTATGGTAGAGCAGTGATGTTTTTTCCAGTCTCCATGGATCCAAAGCTAATTTTAAAAGATTTAAAGGTACTAATATGAGCATGCTAAAAGGGCTATCATTTTTTGGGTTATGCCTTGCCTTTGTTGTGATTGCGCTTGGAGCGTGGACAAGATTAGTGGACGCAGGATTGGGCTGTCCAGATTGGCCAGGGTGCTATGGATTTGTAGTGTTTCCAACCTCTGAAGCCGATGTCTTGCTAGCCGAGCAACGATATCCTCAATTTCCATATGATATTAACAAAGCGATTCCTGAGGTTGTTCATAGATATTTTGCTGCCTTTTTAGGCTTGATTGCCATTTCGCTTGTTGTGTCAGCATTTAAATATAAATTACCCCTTAGGCTCAAAAAGCTCACCTCATTCTTGCTATTTTTTATATGCTGCCAAGGTCTTTTTGGCTATCTAACAGTAAGCTTAAAGTTGCTACCTCTTATAGTGACCGGCCATCTGTTTGGCGGCTTTATCACCCTAAGCCTATTCTTTTATCTATACTTAAGCTCGACAAAAAAAATTATTAGTTACCAGATTGGTCATTTAAAACCATTAGCAGCCATTGCGTTAATTGCGTTAATTGTTCAAATTTTTCTTGGAGTCTGGACTAGCACAAACTATGCATCGTTAGCTTGCTTGGACTTCCCTACTTGTCATGGATCTTTCCTTCCAGAGATGGATTTTTCTAACGGATTTAATTTATTTCAGGAGGTTGGCCCTAATTACCTTTTTGGCTTACTTGATAATGAAGCAAGAGTTGCCATTCATTACTCTCATAGGGTGAGTGCGCTGCTTGTATCTTGTATCTTTGCAGTTCTTATTTCTCGCTTATGGTTCTCTAATGCAGCCCCATTAGCATCCACCTTGGGCGTTGTATTAGTAACCCAAATATCATTGGGCATTATGAATGTCGTATATGTTCTCCCTTTGTATATTGCTATCGCTCATAATTTAGTTGCCGCTGCATTACTCTTAACAACTCTTATGGTTAATTTTATTGTTTGGAAAAAATGAATACCCTTAAAAACTACTACGAACTCTGCAAACCTAATGTAGTGCTGATGATGTTAATCACAGCTCTCGTGGGGTCATTGCTTGCCAGCAAAACATTGGCTCCATTGTCTTTGATCGCCTTTGCAATGCTGGGCATAGGTTTATGCGCATCATCTGCAGCTGCCATTAACCAAATTATAGATAGAAAAGTAGATGCAAAGATGGGAAGAACTGAAAATAGGCCTATACCACAAGGAGAGATTTCACCTGTTAATGCTTCGATTTTTGCTTTTGTGCTCGGGGTATCTGGCGCAATAATATTGGTTGTTTATGTCAATGTATTAACAGCCACTCTAACTCTTGCTTCTTTGATCGGGTATGCATTTATTTATACGGTGTATTTAAAGCGTGCCACGCCACAAAATATTGTTATTGGTGGCTTAGCAGGCGCTGCCCCCCCCTTACTGGGGTGGACTGCTGTAACAAATTCAGTGGACCCCAATGCACTGCTGTTGGTTCTCATTATTTTTGCTTGGACCCCTCCTCATTTTTGGGCTTTAGCTATTCATAGAAAAGACGATTACGCGAAAGAAAATATTCCAATGCTGCCAGTCACTCATGGAGTGGCATTTACAAAGTTACAAATTATTCTTTATACCATCATTCTTATTTTAGTGAGTCTCTTGCCCTTTATTGTGCTGATGTCAGGTATTTTCTACCTAATTTCAGCCTCCATATTGGGCGCCATATTTTTGTACTATTCTATTAAGCTTTATCGAGATCAAAATAATGAAAATGCATTTCCGACCTTCGTGTATTCAATTTATTACATATTTTTAATATTTGCAGCGCTTCTAGTGGACCATTACCTTATTTAATATGCCAAAGAATATAAAAATTTCTCTGTTATTGATTATTTTATTCATGACATCAGTGTTATTTTTATTCGTTAATAAATTAACAACACCCAGATACTTATCAGCACCAGAGCTTTTGGTGAATGGCTTGTATGTCTTTCCTGAGCCTAAACTTTTCTCAGAGTTTACTTTGCTAACCTCGGAAAATCGCTCTATTACCCAAGATGATTTAATGGGCAAGTGGACCTTGGTCTATTTTGGATTTACACGCTGCCCAAATGAATGCCCGGTTGCAATGTCTCTGATTAAAAATCTTTACAGCACGCTAGAGAACAAAAACTTTAACTTATCAGATAAGCAGACTTTATTGATTACGATTGATCCAGAGAATGACTCCCCAAAGATGGTAGATGATTATGCAAAAGCATTTAATACTGGCTTTATTGGCGCTCGCGGTGAGAGACCAATGCTTCTTAGCCTAGCCACCCAATTAAATGTCATGGTTGTTGAGCCGCCTAAAAATCATAGCCATCATTCCATCGATCACCTGGAAAACCATTCAAATAATATTTTACTTATCGACCCACAAGGAAAATACTTTGGGTTTTTTAGAGCGCCATTTGATGAGGAAAAGTTTCTTTTAACCTATCAATCAGTCGTTACGCCTCGTTAGCTTTCTAAGAGCAGCGAGCGCAGCTTTTGAATCTCAGAATCAGATATACTCAATCCGACCTTAATATAGTTCTCAAGAGATCCATACCTCTCTTCAGCAGTTTGGAATGCTGTTTCGATGTATTCTTGCTCAACTCCAAGCAATGGTCTCATGATCTCTGCATCTACCTGATAAAGACTCATTAGTTTAATTTGTCCAATCATTTGGTCTATTCTGTCAGCGGTAAAAGCATTGGTCTTCATATAATCACTGATCACATCATCTTTAGACACGCCTAGAGCTATTAACGTGATTGCTGCCGCAAAACCAGCCCTATCTTTCCCTGCTGTGCAGTGAAATAGAGTTGGCCCTTTATTAGCAATCAAGTCTTTTAAAAACTTACTGTAGACATCTGCATAGTCAGTAATAAATTCTTTGTTTGCGTCCACGAGAAAGCTTTTAATATCTTTGTTCGTTTCTCCTTTTAGAATAGCTTCAATTTGAGAGCGCATGGCACCATCAACAGCAATTGGCATTTCTACATAATCGATTCCTTCAGGGATAATGTCAGGATCTTCAGTTTTTTCTGTTGCTGATCTGAAATCAACAATTCTTTTAATACCAAGGTTCTGAAGATATTGTTCATCGGTTGACGAAAGATCGCTCAATTTATCCGATCTATACAACACACCCCATTTTACAAACTTACCATCTTTTGTTTTATATCCCCCAAGCTCTCTTGTATTGTAAGAACCATCCATTGGAAGTAAGCGATGGTCTTCTGTTTGAGAAGCTTGATTGATTTTGTGAATCGGCCTGTCCATTAAATTATTATTATTTGAACATTGAGCTAAAAAGAAGCAGAGCGTTAAAAAAACTGCTTTTTTATACATCAATAATTACTTTGCCCCTAGCTTTTCTATCTTTTAGGTGGGCGATAGCCTGCCCAGCATTTTCTAAAGAAAATCTATCAGCAATCTCTGGATTAATTTTACCTGAGGCATATAGATCAAAAAGCTCTTGAAAGTTTTTCTGATTTTCATCTGGAAACATCATGGTCCAAGCGCCCCAAAATACCCCGACAATTTGGCATCCTTTTAAGAGTGCTAAGTTAAGAGGTGGTTTTGGAATATCACCAGCTGCAAATCCAATAACTAAAAATCGACCTTCCCATGCCATCGCCCTTAGCGCAGGTTCACTAAAAGAGCCGCCGACTGGATCATAGACAACATTGGCTCCAAGCCCACCTGTTAATTCTTTAATTTTATTCGAAAGCTCTTTTTGTTGATCCCTATCTAGATTTCCCGAAGGATAAATAAAGGCTTCATCAGCACCATGCTCTAAGCATGTTTGAATTTTTTCTTCAGATGATGCGGCTGCTATAACTCTTGCGCCCATAGCTTTGCCTAGCTCTACAGCTGCTAGACCGACACCGCCCGCTGCCCCAAGAACCAATAATGTTTCACCGGGTTGAATTTGAGCTCTTTGTTTTAATGCATACAGGGATGTTCCATATGTCATAGCAAGAGCTGCGGCAACTGGAAAATCCATTTCATTAGGCACTAAATTCACACGCGATTCTTCTACCACCAATTGCTCCGCAAAGCAGCCATGGCCCGCCATAACAAATACATGATCCCCAGCCTTACAGGCTGTAACGCCGTCCCCAACTTCTGCAATCACCCCAGAGCATTCTGCTCCTGGAATAAATGGCATTGGAGGCTGAAATTGATATAACCCTTGAATCATCAAGACATCAGGAAAATTTACGCTGGCCGCCTTCACATGAACTAAAACTTCGCCCGGACCAGGAACAAGATCATCCACCTCTCCAAAAATTAGTTTCTCTGGCCCTGCTAATTCAACACACTGTAATGCTTTCATTCTTTTTCCTTTAGTTTTGAATTATACAATTCTACATATTTATTAATATCTACGCTCGTGCTTTCCTCAAGTTTCTTCAAGTCTTTTATAGACTGGTCGGCAGATTTGGTAAATTTTAAAAAGTCTTGGCCCAATTTTTTATCATAGGTACCAGCCATTTCCTTGCTCTGCCATAAACCATATTCTTGAAATGACATATTGCGCTCTTCTATTTCATCCATAATTCTTTGGCTTAAAGATTCTTCCCTGCTTAACTCTTCACTTAAAGCCCTTGAGTAGCCTGGTGAATAAGCGTCCATGGCTTCTGCAAGCATGCCCAACTCAGCATGAAAAATATTTCTTACATCGGCTATATTGGAGAGAGAGCCCGCTTTGATTAGTTGAACATCCTTGGAGCGTCCCCGCTCTACCATTGTGGAATGATTTGTACGAATTTCTATGATTTCTTGCTCAGAAATATAAGGGCTATCGGATATAAGAGCATGCATTAAAAAAAGATCGAGGAGCTTGATATTGGTTGCTGAAATTCCCTCGGGAATAAACGGATTAACATCTAAACCCCTTAGTTCAATGTATTCAATCCCATGGCGCCGTAGTAGATTGGAGGGTCGAGAGGTGCTAGCACCGGTTCTCTTGGGGCGTATAATGTCATACAGTTCATTTTCGATTTGTAAAATACCCGCTGAAATTTGCTGAGGCATTCCTTGCTCGTCCAGCAAACCCAAGGCTTTAAATTTATCGTATGGGGTATTAATGCCTCGCACTACTGCATTGATAAACTCACCTAAATCATTGTAACGAATCCCTAAAGTATTCTGAATGGCGCTTTGGTAGCCCACTTCACTCATCCGCAAGGATGTGGCAGAAGGAAGAAATAAGTCAGTCTCTCCGTATTGCTCAAGGGCATGACTTCTATCGAGCAAATAAGATTTGTTTGCGATAGGAGAGGCGCCAAAATGCTCTAAAAGGAACCAAAAATTTCTTTTAACATTCCTAATGAGCCCCAAGTATTTAGCATCTATGAAAGCCTGAGAGGGGCTCGAGCTAATAGCGCGCCATGACTCTGGAGAGACAGAGAAATTAAAATGTATGCCAGAGACACACTGCATGATAGATCCATACCTCAGTCTTAGACCTTTACGATATATATGTTTGAGCATTCCGGTATTAGAATTTCCATACTCAGCAAGTCGAATATCAGACTCTGAGCCAAAAGCACAAGGCATTGAAAAATTCCACAGCAACTCATCCCCCATAGAGGCATATAAAAAATGATGTAGATCAGACAAATGATTAAACAATCCCTCCGCAGAATCAAATGTAGGGGTTACAAGCTCTACCAGAGCCTCTGCAAAGTCAGTTGTAATATCTTTATTGGTTAATGGCGATCCCAGTTTTTCCGGGTGAGTGGCTTGTGAGATAGCGCCAGCACCATCAATTCTTAGAGATTCTCTTTCTATGCCTCTTTTAATCTCTAGGCTTTGAAAGAAACCACTGGCTTGAAATTGCTTAAGAGAATCCTGAAATATTAAGGAGGCCATTAATAAGGCGCTAAATGGATGGCCCAGCCTCTATGATGTCTTGTCGCACAGAGAACTTTTTAAAATTTTTCTGAAATTGCTGCACTAAATTCTTTAGATAAGTATTATATAAATCTTGGTCTTCCCATGTAGCTTGAGGAGTTAAAACTTTAGGATCTACACCATCAATCGAAAGAGGGACTTCCAGATTCAAACCTGCTATGTGTTGAGTGGGGACACCATTGAGCTCGCCATTTTGGATTGCGTTAATAACTCTTCGAGTGGTTGGAATATCAAATCGTGAGCCAACCCCATGAGGGCCACCAGTCCAACCTGTGTTTACTAAAAATACTTTTGAATTAAAAGCCTCTACTCTTTTGATTAAAAGGTCCGCATAAACCCCAGCAGGCCTTGGAAAAAATGGAGCACCAAAACATGTGGAGAAAGTTGAGCCGATTGATTCAGTCGAGCCAACCTCAGTAGAACCAACCTTAGCGGTATAGCCACTTAGAAAATGATAAGCAGCAGCTTCTTTTGAAAGAATGGACACAGGAGGAATTAACCCAGTTAGATCACATGTTAAAAATATAACTGTCTCCGGCTCTCCGGCTGCATTGGACTCAATTGCATCATCAATATGTGATCTTGGATAGCAACATCGACCATTCTCTGAAAGAGATGTATCTGAGTAATCAGGTGTTCCTGATTCATCCAATGTAACATTCTCAATAATGCTACCATGCTTGATGGCTTTCCAGATAACAGGCTCATTTTTCTCTGATAAGTCTATGGTTTTTGCATAGCAACCACCTTCAAAATTAAAAACAGTCCCCTCGCCCCAACCATGCTCATCATCACCAATCAATGAACAAGTAGGGTCTGCTGATAATGTAGTTTTGCCTGTACCAGACAAACCGAAGAATAAAGATACCTTTCCATCTTTATTTACATTGGAGGAACAGTGCATTGGTAAAACATCTTTCTCAGGCATTAAAAAGTTTTGAACAGAGAACATAGATTTTTTCATCTCTCCTGCGTACTTCATACCTGCTAATAAAACCTTTCTCGCAGCAAAATTAATAATCACACACCCTTCAGAGTTAGTGCCATCTTCTTCTGGGGTACATTGATAGTTGAGGGCGCTTAGAATTTGCCACTCTTGCTTGCCTTGATGATTAAATTCAGAAGGGTTAATAAAAATTAGTTTAGAAAAAAGGCTGTGAGAAGCGCTTTCTGAAATAACATTCACTGGAATGTAATGATCTTCGTGAGCGCCGACATGGACTTTGGATAAATATCTATCCTTCTCAGCTAGATAAGCGTCAACCTTATCCCAAAGCAGTGAAAATTTATTCGCATCAAATGGCTTATTAATATTTCCCCAGTCAATTAAATGAGAAGTGCTGTCTTCTTCGACAATAAAGCGGTCATTGGGACTTCTGCCAGTCCTTTCCCCCGTCTCAAGCGAGAGAGCTCCATTGCTAGCAATGACACCCTCATTGTTTGAAACAGCGACTTGAATTAACTCTTCTGTTCCAAGCTCAAGTATTTGAGTCAAAGTATTATCTTCCATAAATATTGTTTTTTCCTAGTATGGGGCTTATTTTACATTCTGATGTATCTCAAAACCACACATTATTTTTGTAGTGGATTTGAGTTTATTTGCAATGAATTGTCAATCAAGCATCAATTGCTTTATTTGATAGGTTTTACAGGGCTAACTTAATGTAGCTTAACTACACTCTAGCCATTACGTCGTGCAAAAAAGAAATATAAGTTATAGAGCAATAAACCAACAAAAAACAACAGAGCCCATTCAGCAAAATTAAAAATAAATCTCCATTGATATTCAGCGCAATTACCATCCCCAAGAAGAATGGTTTGAATTAACTCTAAAAATGGCAGAGTATCGATTAAAAAATCCATTGGCGGAGCGCAAGTAGGCACCTGGTCTGCTGGGAGATGCTGGAGATAAATTTGCCTTCCCGCAATGACACTGCCTCCTAAAGCAAAGAAGGCGGCCAAAAATAACATGAGTTTAGAAATCACAGTATGTAGATAAGGGATAAGCAAAATAATCCCACAAAAAGCAATCAAGGCAAATGACCAACGTTGAAGTATGCAAAGTGGACAGGGGTCATAGTAACCGATGCGCTCAAATAGATAAGCCCCAATGATTAAGCCGATACCTGTAAGGCAATTTATCGCAGCGGGATTGAAAAAAACTCTTTTTAATATGCTCATAAATACAATATTACAACTAAAACACTACCGATCTTATATTATTCATGGCTTATATAAAAACCAAATGACATAATAAATTTTTATGACAAACCCCAACAAAACAATTTTTTTAATTGACGGCTCTTCTTATCTTTATAGGGCATTTCATGCCATGCCACCCTTAACAACATCCAGTGGACTCCCGACCGGAGCTGTTAAGGGCGTAGCCAACATGTTACGCAATCTAAGAAATGAAAATCCAAACGCTCACTATTTAGCAATATTTGATGCCAAGGGAAAAAACTTTAGACATTCTATTTATAAGGATTACAAAGCAAACCGACCTCCCATGCCACCAGAGCTTCGCGAGCAATTAGCGCCATTAAAGTCCATTTGCAATGCTATGGGGATGCCTGTTGTTGAAATTCCAGATGTGGAAGCCGATGATGTTATTGCAACCTTGGCAGTCATGGGGTCTCAAAGGGGTATGCCTATGATTATTTCTTCCCTGGATAAAGATTTAATGCAGCTTGTCCAAGATCCATTGGTCAAAATGGTAAATACTATGAACAACAAGGTCTATGACGAAGCTGGTGTGCAAGAAAAGTTTGGAGTGCATCCTGATCAAATAATAGATTACCTTGCTCTTGTTGGTGATACCTCAGACAACATTCCTGGTGTCCCGAAGGTAGGACCCAAAACCGCAGTTAAATGGTTAAATGAGTTTAAAGACCTAAAAGGGATCACTCAAAATGCAGAAAATTTTACTGGTGTTGTGGGTCAAAACCTAAGAGATTCTATCCATGATCTAGACAGAAATGTTGAGCTTGTGACGCTTAAAAAAGATGTAGATTTATCTGTTTCTCTGGATAAATTGCTAGCAGCAACCGAAGACCAAGAAGAGCTGAATAAACTCTTTGCATCCCTAGAGTTTAAGAACTGGATCAAATCTTCTGAAGGTCGGCCCACAGATGCGCCAATACCAACCGCGCCTTCCAAAGAATACGAAACTGTTTTGTCTGACAAAGCCCTAAAAAATTGGGCAGAGAAATTAAATAAATGCTCAGCTTTTGCCATTGACACAGAGACATCCTCTTTAGACACCATGACAGCTGACTTGATCGGCATATCCCTATCTTGTGAAGAGGGAGAGGGCTGCTACATCCCTATCCAACATTCATATGAAGGCATGCCTCAACAACTTTCACTAAGTGCTATAGCTAGAACTTTAGGCGAAGCTATCTCTCGCAATCAAACAAAGTTGGTAGGCCAGAATCTTAAATTCGATTTACCAATTCTTAATAGACATGGCATCAAAGTTACAGAATTTCTTGGTGACACCATGTTGATGTCATACGTTTTAAACAGCACGGGCACCAGACATGGCTTGGATAGAATGGCCATGCATTATTTACAATATCAACCAATGAAATATGAGGAAGTGGCAGGCTCTGCTTCCAAGCAAATTAATTTTGCCCAAGTGGAGATCCCTGCTGCAACATTTTACGCCGCCGAGGATGCAGACATAACCTTTCGACTCTTTAACCTTTTAGATCAAAGGCTTAAAAAAGAACCAAAGCTCATCACCCTTCTTAAAACCCTAGAGTATCCAATGCTTAAATCTTTAATTAAGGTTGAGACCAATGGTGCGAAGATTAATGCAAAAATGTTAGCAGATTACTCAACAGAGCTAGGAGTAAAAATTGAGCAGCTGTCCAGGACAGCATTTAAAATGGCAGGAGAGGAATTCAACATGGATTCTCCCAAGCAACTGGTTGAAATTCTTTATAACAAATTAGAATTACCCGTATTAAAGAAAACTCCAAAAGGCCAACCTTCCACAAACGAAGATACCCTTCAGCGTTTGGCCGAAGAGTATGAGCTACCAAAAGTTATTATTGAGTACAGAGGACTGGCAAAACTAAAATCTACATATACTGACAGCCTGATAAATATTCAACATCCCAATACGAAAAGAATTCATACCTCATATCAACAAGCTGTCACCTCGACTGGCAGGCTATCTTCAACGGAGCCTAATCTACAAAATATACCCATCAAAACAGCTGAAGGTAGAAAAATACGTGAAGCTTTTGTAGCAGAAGAAGGGAATGTCTTAATTTCCGCCGACTATTCGCAAATTGAATTAAGAATCATGGCTCATTTATCTGGAGATAAAAATCTTACCCATGCCTTCAATAACAGTATTGATGTTCATTCAGCTACTGCCTCTGAAATATTTGATGTGCCTATAGAGGAGGTGACGACCGACCATCGCAGAAGCGCTAAGGCAATTAATTTTGGCTTAATTTATGGCATGTCAGCTTTTGGATTAACCAGGCAGCTAGGAATTCCTCGCCATGAAGCCCAAGCTTATCTTGATACTTATTTCGAGAGATATACTGGCGTCAGGGAATACATGGATTCTACGAAGGAGCTAGCAAAGAAAAACCTGTATGTGGAAACTATTTTAGGAAGGAAGCTTCATGTAACAGAAATTAACGCATCTAATGGGTTAAGGCGACAGGCAGCTGAAAGGGCTGCAATTAATGCTCCCTTGCAAGGGTCTGCTGCAGATATTATTAAGAAAGCCATGATTGATGTTGATGAATGGATTGGAGAGGACAATCCAAATATTAAAATGATTATGCAGGTTCATGATGAGCTTATTTTTGAGGTTAAAAAGGATTTTGCAGAAGAAGCTCTAACTAATGTAATTAGCCTTATGGAAAAAGCAGTTCAATTGGATATTCCTTTAATTGTTGATGCAAACCAAGGATCTAATTGGAATGAAGCTCACTAGGAAGAAATTGTTCCTGCCCAGATTAATGGATCTTTGACAATTCTTTCTTCTGGCTCAAGAATCCTGATGCCATATTCTTCTCTTAAATCACATACTCTTTGAGTCATTAAAGCGTCTGGAGATCTAAAAGGCCATTTTTTATTCATTGCCTTTGTGCGGCGTCCAATTCTTCTCTTGATAGGGATTAGTTTAAAGACGGCAAGCACAAGCTTGAGGTAACCCAACTCTTTTTTTAAATATTTATTTAACTCTTTTAGCTCAGGTAATTTTGAATATGCAAATAATTCTTGAAATTTCCAATGGCAGCCTCGCAAAACCCATGAATCTAGCAAAGACTCTTGTTCAATAGAGGTATCAAGTCCAAAGATAACGTGAGTTGCATCATGGTCCCTAATAATCTGTGAATCAGGCTTATCAATTAATTGTTTTTTGCCGTTGGCTTGAAGGTAGGCACGATACTCTTCCAGCCCTTCCTCAAGGGTTAGGTCACAGGATTGATCTTGAAAAGATAATTTAACCATCTACATACTTTAGCAAAATTTTCCCTAGTTTTTCACAATTAGTTCCCTTCAGGGCTGAGATTGCTATTACATGAGGAGCATTAGTTTCTTTTAAAACCGTCTGTTGAGTGCTCGCGCATACATTATTTGAGACCTTGTCAGATTTTGTAAGGACTGGAATAAAAGGCACGTCAAAGTTTTCACAAAGTTCGATCATCTCCAGGTCCATTTCCTTGAGGGGATGGCGAATATCCATAAATATTACCACTGCTTTAAGCGATGTTCTTTTTTCAAAGTATTCACCTAACAAAGGACCCCAATCTTTTCTCCTAGAATGACCAGATTTCGCAAACCCATACCCAGGCAAGTCAAGAAACTTAAAACCTTCTTCCACTTCAAAAAAATTAATTTCTGTTGTCCGCCCAGGCGTTTTACTAATCCTGGCTAATTTTTTATTTTTAGTTAAAGCATTTAATGCGCTAGATTTTCCAGCATTTGATCGACCAGACAATAAAATCTCTGTCCCAACGTCTTCTGGGAGCTTTTGGTACTTTGTGATACCAAATAAAAAAGTGGTATTTTTAAAAGGATTTTTCATTAGATCATTTATCTCAAGCGATGCAGGACATATAATATGCTTTCTGTACCATAACGCATAATATATATTGAAAACTTATTTACTGACCGCACTTAGCTTTTTATCCTTTGCTTCTATAGCCTCTGAGCTAGATATTCCTCATTTATTAGATGTAGGCAATTCAAAAGCTGGAGCTGATTTAGTTGCAACTTGTTCAGCCTGTCATGGCGGAAAAGGACAAAGTGTAAACTCTGATTGGCCTAACTTGGCGGGTCAAAACCAACGCTATATTGCAGAGCAGCTTAAATATTTTCAACAAGGAGATAGGGAAAATGCTCTGATGCTAGCAGTTGTTCCTTACCTTAAAAGTCTCTCAGATTTGCAGTTACTTGATATTGCAGCTTTTTACAGTGCACAAGTGCCAGCCGTAGGTCAGGCTCAAGATGATGCTGAGCTCTTAGCGTTGGGTAAAAGTTTATACATGGCTGGTGACTTGTCTCGCGGCATTCCAGCTTGCACAGCATGCCACTCTATGAACGGAGCGGGCAATGATCAAGCAGGATTTCCACGCATTGCTGGTCAGCAAAAGTCTTACTTAACCTCTACCCTTAAAGCCTACAGAAGCCTAGAGAGGAATGCGGGAGATTACTCACTGGTGATGCAGTCTGCATCTCAAAATTTAAAGGATAAAGATATCGAAGCCTTGGTAAACTATATGCATGGACTATATCAAAAATGAAATATCATAAATACGCCTTAACTTTCTTATTATTGTTTGCCGCGCTGGGCGCGCATGCTGAGTACAAACTAGGAAGAGACTACGGCACCATTTCCAACCCCCTTCCAGTTAAAGAGGATGGCGTGGTCGAAGTTTTAGAGGTTTTTTGGTATGGCTGCGGGCATTGTTATAACCTAGAGCCAGTTATTGAAAATTGGTCAAGCAAAAAAGATAGCAGCGTTAAGCTTACCAAGATGCCTGTAACTTGGGGCCCAGCCCATCAGCTACACGCAAAATTATTTTATACCATTGAAGCCCTTGGAATAGGAAATGAGGCGCATACGGCTGTTTTTACATCTATCCACAAAGAATCCAATTATCTTTCAAGCGAAGAAGCAATCATTACATTCCTTGAAACATTTAATTTTGATAGGGCCCAAATTCTGAAACAGATGAACTCTTTTTCTGTAAAACAAAAAGTAAAACGAGCAATAGAACTCTCAAGACAATTGAAAGTTTCTGCGGTTCCAATGATTTTTGTAGATGGTCAGTATAAAATAGAAGGCAAGCGCTCACATTCAGAAATGCTTAAAGTAGCAGACCACGTGATTGAGTTACAAAAACCAGTTTCTTAACAACCAAATATTATGAAAAAAATTGCACCACTCTTTGTTATTGCCCTCGCACTAGTTTTATTTTTTAACGGAAAAAAATATGACGAGATGATGGAGTCAAGGCTAAGCAGTCCTGTTGCAGTGTGTCTTGAAGGAAAGTCATGCGGTCAAGCTACAGCGATAACTCTAGTTGCCGGTGGCGCATCGCGTTCTGCCGATGAGATCTACTCGACCGGATGTGCGGCTTGTCATAATTCTGGAGTAGCTGGAGCACCCGTTTTAGGCAATCAAGGTCAATGGGAGCCTAGGCAAACCAAGGGCTATGAGATGCTTGTGGACAATGCATGGAACGGAATTAATGGAATGCCTGCGAAGGGATTATGTGCAGACTGCACCAAGGAAGAGATTGGCATGGCTGTGCAGTACATGTTGGATGCTATTTAACCTCACGCTCAGCTAGCTCTTTCTCTAAATTATCTATTCTTGCCTCAAGCTTCGTGGCTAAGGTTTCGAGTATTTGGTAATCTTGAGCTGTTACATATCCTTGAGACTTCACCAGCGCATCAAATTTTTCTTGCATCTCACCTTTCAGCGCAGCGAACCCTGGTTTCCCAGTTGTATCAGCAAAATTAATAATCTTGTCTTGCACAATGCTCATAAATGCCTCCAATGTATCTTTATTACTCATGGTGCAATGATAGCAAGTTGGTAAATTGAGACCAATGGTTAAACTCAAGTGGAGGGCTCTCATCTACTTCCCAGGCTAGACCTTTAGAATTAAACCACATGGCGTTAATCCCAAGATTCTTTGCTCCCTGGATATCACACACAGGGTCATCTCCCACATGTAAAGTCTCAGAAAAATCTATTCCTGAGATTTGTTTGGCTGCTTTAAAATGAGCTGGATCAGGCTTGTTATTCTGAACATCAACCGATGAAAGGGAAAAATCAAATAAATGCCCAATGCCTAATTTATGAATATCTGCATTACCATTGGTGAGAACACCCAGGGCATAATTTTTTGAAAGAGCTTCTAGTGTTTCCAGGACCTCGTCAAAAAAAGTAACCTTATGACGCTCTCTAAGAAAGAATTTATATGCTTCCTCAACAAGCTGAGTTAATTCATTTTTATTGCTAATGTGGTTTTTGAGGTGGTGATGGATGGTTTGTTTTCTTAATAAGCCTAAGTCATATCTTAGCCTAGGATCATGCTTGATAAGCTCTCGCCTAATGCTCATAAAGTCCTCAAAGGTTCCCCAGTCAATCGCATGATTTATTCTGCTTCCAATCCATTTCCTAGAATTTTTTTCAGCATTCATAATGACACTTTTTATATCCCAAAAAGTATCGTCTAGATCAAAGGTAATGAGTTTAATTCTAGGCATTAGCCTTTGTTGCTCTTGGATGCGACTTTTCATAAATCTTAATAAGATGCTGATAATCTAATCGAGTGTATATTTGAGTGGTAGAAAGAGAGCTATGCCCTAGCAGCTCCTGAATACTTCTTAAATCTCCACTTGATTCAAGCAGGTGGGTTGCAAAACTGTGCCTCAGCATGTGAGGGTTTACCGGGGGCAAGCCCTGCATCAAGGCTAAGCTTTTAATTCTTTCCTGAACGCTCCTTGTAGAAATTCTTTTTCCTCTTAAATTTACAAACAAGGCTTCGTCTATAGTATCGAGAGCTTTTCTTTTCTTAATCCATTGATTGATTGCTGATTGTGCAAAGCGGCCCACTGGCACAAGTCGAGTTTTTGATCCTTTGCCCAGAATCCTTAAAAAATCCTTAGACTCTTCAAAATCAGTTAAATTTACATTGACAGCCTCAGACACCCTGAGACCACTAGAGTAAATTAACTCAACAATGGCCATGTCTCTTATTTCTTGAATATTTTTAGGTTTAAAATTTAAAAGTTGCTCAACATCTTCGGGCGAAAGAACGCTTGGTAAATAGTTTGGAGATTTTGGGGAGCTCACCAACTCAAAAGGAGAGCTTCCAACCAAACCATTCTTAATTGCATAATTAAAAAATCCTTTAGCTGATGAGATATGCCTTTGTATGCTTCGTGCATTAATATTCTGCTCAAAAAGATTGGCAATCCACCCTAAGCACATTTCCTCACTTAACATTTGAAAGTTACTAGCATTCTGAGATTGAGCAAAATTTGAGAATTTAACCAAATCTCTCTGATAGGACTTTGTGGTGTTATTTGCCAGGCCTTTGATATTACCCAAGAAATCTAAGTAGTCAGAAATATTTTGAATGAGAAAATACTTCTTTTCACTCATACATCTTTTAATTCAATCACGCTGGCTATGACATCTCTAATATACTCAATAAAGGTAGTATCCCCGTCTCCTAAATACTTTGTTTGATCCTTCGAGCCAACCTTGAGAAGGCCAAATTTATTATTGAGCTTAAAGACACAGATCACGCCTGATAGCATTTCTTCCCCCCCAAACAAGTGCTGCATTTTTTCTTGGGAGAATGGGCCCATATGAATAGAGTTTTTATTCATTTCAAGCGAGGTGTCAGCCTCTAATTTCTGTATTTCCTTGTCTGAGGCTAGCTCTAGGCTACATTTATCAGCGCCAATTACGTCTTGAAAAAAACTTTCTACCGTTGTTTTGATAGCATGTAGGTCCTTGGCTTGAATCAGAGATAGGGTGAGAGTCTTGGATTTAAGAAAGAGATCCTCGTTGTCCTGGCCTGTTGAAACAAAGCTGGTCAGCATGTCCATTAATCTTGTTTGCTCATCTCTCAAGCGCCGTACCTGCATCTCTAAAAGAGAGGATGCACCGCCGATATCATGTTTGAAGCTTAGCTCACCGACCAAGGACTCTCTGGAAAGAAAGAAATCTGTATTTTCTAATAGATAAAGCTCTACTTCTTTTGATGTTAATTTTTTGTCCATATGCCCTCGCAAATACATTCAGCTGGCCCAGTCATTTCAAGCTTATCACCCACAATCCTTAACGAGATAGAGCCCCCTGCAGAATTTACAGTGAGTTTTTTATTTTTCTTAAGGTGCAGGCTTGCAACCGCGGCAGAAGCTGATCCGCAGGATAAAGTTTCTCCTGCGCCAGCCTCATTTGTTCTTAATAATAGGTCGCCTAACGTTTTCTTAAATAAAGATATATTCATATCTTTAAAGAAAATTCTTTTTCTAAGCTGCGCACATAGGCTCGAAAGATCATAGCTTTCTGTTTTATTCACCTCAATCAGTAGATGATAATTTCCCGCATTGACGCACATAGCATTTGTGATGCCATATTTTTCTAAATGTTTTTTCTCCATTTTTGGAATTTCTTCCAAGGCTGGCAATGCAATGATTGCTTTAACTAATTTAGACTTAGTGGGTAGAATTTCTATGTCTCGAGATTTTGTTCCAAGGGTAATGGCTTTTTTGGGCAGCAAGCGCTCCTCCCAAACAAACGCTCCAACAGAGCGAACTCCATTTAGGCACATACTAGCCTCCGAGCCATCAGTATTAAAAAATCTAATATACAAATCATGATGTGCTTTTTTTGGAGGATTAATAGTAATCAACTGATCAAAACCAATGCCTGTTTTCCGATTGCCCATTTTAATTATTTGAGCCTTGGTTAGAGGTTGAGGCTTTGTAAGATTCTCAATTACAATAAAATCATTGCCATTGCCATGCATCTTTTTAAACTTAATCATCAAGCCCTTCCTCTAGTGCTGTTAGATCTGATAAATGCTCCCTTCTTCTGATCAAACTAAACTGATCTTTATCTACTAGGATTTCTGCAGCCCTTGGGCGTGAATTATAGTTTGAGCTCATGACAAAACCATATGCTCCAACAGTTCTAATAGCCAGCAAGTCACCTTCACCCGCACTGAGTGATACATTTTTTGCTAAAAAATCACCTGTCTCACATATCGGCCCAACAACATTATAGTTTTGTAGCATGTTACTATTTTTTTGAACCTGCCACACATCATGATGCGCTTGATATAAGGCAGGACGAAGTAAATCATTCATAGCTGCATCAGTAATAAGAAATGCATCTTTTTCATACTCTACTTTTGCAAGCATCACCCCTGCGTTTGCAGAGATGGATCGACCAGGCTCCACAATCAACCTTTCTGATCTACCTTTAAAGATTGTTTCATAGGATTGAATTAACTCATGAGGCTCGATAGTTTCTTCGTTAACATAGGTGACTCCAAGTCCACCCCCCATATCTATGAAATCTAATGTAGCTCCCAATGCTTCTACCTCACAAAGCATCTTTAATGACTGGTGAGCAGCCTCTTCAAATTTTTGAAGCTCTGTAATTTGTGACCCAATATGACAAGTCAGCCCAACCATCTGAAGACTTTTACTGCTAATGCAGTGCTTAGCTAGCTCAAGCGCATCCTCAATGCTCACCCCAAACTTATCAGATTTCCTACCTGTTTTAGTGAACTCATGGACCCCAGCATCTACCCCTGGATTAAATCTAATGGCAATGGGTGCAATTTTTTGCATGCTAGATGCAACGCTTTCAAGTCGCATGAGCTCGCTTTTCGATTCAATATTAAAAGATAAGATTCCACTGTTAATACCAGCAGCCATTTCAACTTCAGACTTGCCCACACCTGAAAAAATAATTTTTTGAGGATCCGCGCCAGCTAATAGAGCTCGATGCAGCTCTCCACCAGAAACTATATCAAAGCCACAACCGCAGTCCTTAAGCACCCTTAAGATTGAAATATTTGAAAGCGCTTTGACAGAAAAACACACCAATCCACTCATGGCACTAAAGGAGTCTGTATATGCCTTAGCATGTCTCTCAAGCGTAGCGCGAGAGTATACATATGCTGGCGTTCCATGCTGTTCAGCAATATCTTTGAGAGATACCTCTTCTGCAAAGAGTTGGTCTTCTTTGTAATTAAAGTAATCCATATTTGAGCTATAAAATCATTGCTAAAATATATGAGGGGATAGGCGCTTTCATTCCACAGCTTGAGGTTACTAGGCTAATAGTTGCTAGAATAAAAAAAAGGCGAATTTTCATTCGCCTATTATGATTAATTAAAGAGAAAAAAACTAATTATTAGTATTTGTATTCCTCTTCTTTGAATGGGCCATCTACTGGTACATTAATATAATCAGCTTGTTCTGAGGTGAGCTTAGTGATTGTTCCACCAAACCCTTCAACCATAAGCTGGGCAACCTCTTCATCTAATTTCTTGGGAAGAACCGTAACAGAGAGCATCTCATTTTTCTTATCCTCATCATTGATGTTTGCAAAGCCTTGATCATATAGATGCATTTGAGCTAAAACCTGGTTTGCAAAGGAGCCATCCATAATTCTGCTTGGGTGGCCTGTAGCATTCCCTAGATTAACAAGCCTGCCTTCAGATAATAAAAGAATATAATTTCTGCTTCTAAGGTCTGGAGTTTCATTTGGAGCAGTATCTCTAAACACTCGGTGTACTTGAGGCTTAATTTCTTCCCAGTACCATTTATCTCTCATGAAAGCCGTGTCTATCTCATTATCAAAATGACCAATATTACAGACTACTGCAGTATTTTTTAATGATCTAAGCATAGCCTCATCACATACATTAAAATTACCAGTGGTGGTCACTATTAGATCAGTGTCTCCTAGGAGTTGAGTATTAATATCTTTGATATCTCTAGTTACCAAGCCATTGTTATAAGTTGAGACAACTTCAAAACCATCCATACAAGCTTGCATTGCGCAGATTGGATCTGCTTCTGAAACTCTTACGATCATCCCTTCACTTGCAAGACTAAGAGCCGAACCCTTCCCAACGTCACCATAACCAATTACCAAAGCTTTTTTTGAAGCAAGGAACATATCTGTTGCTCTTTTAATTCCATCGCTAAGACTATGTCTGCAGCCATACTTATTATCATTTTTAGATTTAGTGACTGAATCATTCACATTGATTGCAGGAACTTTCAAGGTATTAGCTGCAAGCATAGCTTTTAATCTATGAACCCCAGTAGTAGTTTCTTCTGAGATGCCATGAATAGATTCCAGCATTTCAGGAAACTTAGTGTGAACCATGTGAGTTAAGTCACCACCATCATCTAAAATCATGTTTGCATCCCAAGGCTGACCATCAACGAGAATAGTTTGTTCTATACACCACTCAAACTCTTCCTCTGTTTGACCCTTCCAAGCAAAAATAGGAATACCCGCTGCTGCCATTGCTGCTGCTGCATGCTCTTGCGTTGAAAAGATATTGCAGCCAGACCAGCGTAATTCAGCGCCAAGATCCCTTAGAGTTTCCATTAGGACAGCTGTTTGTATGGTCATATGGATACAACCCATAATTTTTGCACCTTTCAAAGGCTGAGAATCTCTATATTTATCTCTTAATGCCATTAATGCTGGCATCTCATTTTCTGCAAGAGAAATCTCTCTCCTGCCAAAATCAGCTTGAGTAATATCTGCTACTTTATAGTCATTTTCCATTATTTATTCCCATAATATTTTGTGAGCATTTTACACAAAAAAAATGTGCAAGTGCATCGTTTTAGTTAACGTTAGATCAAGTTATTGAGCAATATCAGCCGCTTTGTCTATTTTTTCCCAGGTTAAATCAATATCCGATCTTCCAAAGTGACCATATGCAGCGGTCGGAAGGTAGATTGGCCTTTTTAGATCCAGCATATTAATTAAGTTTTTTGGTCTAAGATCAAAATGTTCCTCAACTAATTGCTCAATCGCTTCTTTAGAAATTTTTTCACTGTTGAATGTATTAACATTGATAGAGGTTGGTTTGGCAACCCCGATCGCATATGAGACCTGAATCTCACACCAATCAGCAAGACCAGCAGCCACAATATTTTTTGCAACATATCGCGCAGCATAGGCAGCAGACCTGTCAACCTTTGATGGGTCTTTCCCAGAGAAAGCGCCCCCACCATGTCGCGCCATTCCACCATAAGTGTCAACAATAATTTTTCTTCCCGTGAGACCGCAGTCTCCAACTGGCCCGCCAATCACAAATTTTCCTGTTGGATTAATATAGATTTTTGTGGAATCAAGGATCCATTCTCCAGGAACAACAGGCCTGATAATTTTTTCCATGACTTCAGATTTAATTTCTTCTTGGGAGACATTTTCATCATGCTGTGTTGATAAGACAATTGCAGAAAGACCTTTGATAGTCTTGCCGTTGTCATCATAAATCACACTGACCTGGCTTTTAGCATCTGGTCTTAACCATGAAATTTCACCGCTCTTCATTGCATCAGCCTGCCTTTTTACCAACTTGTGCGATAAGTCTATTGGAAGCGGCATTAATGATTCTGTTTCTTTGCAAGCGTAGCCAAACATTAAACCCTGATCCCCAGCGCCTTGCTCCAAATCTTCACCCTCTCCTTCATTGACTCCCTGAGCAATGTCCGGAGATTGCTGAAAGACTAGGTTTGTAAACTCACAAGTATTACCGTTAAAGCCATAGGCATCATCATTGTAGCCGATATCATTAATGGTTTTTCTCACTATAGGCTCAAGGTCTGGATTTCCATTAGAGGTTATTTCTCCAGCGATAAAGACCATATTATTTTTTATCATTGTCTCGCAGGCCACTCGACTATTTGGATCTTCTGCCAGGTATGCATCTAGGATCGCATCAGAAATTTGATCAGCCACTTTATCAGGGTGACCCCCAGATACTGACTCAGATGTAAATATATAGCTCATAGCATTCTCCTTTATTTATATGGTTAGTTCAGATTCAATATTTGGACTTATATTTTTCATTGCTTTTCTATATTTATTATTGAAGTCCAATTTCATTGAATATTTTTTTTAAAAGCGATGATTGATTTAGGGTATAAAAATGAAAATTATTAATGCCCATTGCCTGGAGGTCTTCGAGCTGCTGAATGCATATTCTAATGGATGCCTGTTCATTTTTTTGCGGATCCGCTGAGAATTGATCAATGATTTCTGAGGGAATTTTAGTGCCACATCTCTCCGCCATACTGCAAAGACTAGCAATGTTATAAATAGGCATAATTCCTGCCGTAAGATCATTTTCAATATTTTGATCCTTGATTGCATCTACGAGCCTCTGATACTCATGCATTGAAAAGCAAAATTGGGAAATAGATTGCCTAGAGCCTGCAAGTGTTTTGTCCTTTAAAAGCTTTACATCAAACTCAAATCCTTCAGAGTCAGGGTGTGGTTCAGGATAAGCTGAAACAAAAACTTCCATCTTTTTCTTTGCAAGAAAATCTACAAACTCCGCGGTATTTTGAAAACCATCTTGATGAGCAATAAAGCTGCCCTCAGCTACATCTCCTCTAAGCGCAACAATTTTTGTGACGCCCATGGAACTAAATTCATCCACAATAAAGTTTAATTCTTGTTTGCTTTTTCCAACCAAAGTTAAGTGTGCGACAACCTCCACATCAACGCTTTCTTTAAAAGCTTTAATGAGCCCCACACTTTTTTCTTGCGAGCTTCCAAGAGCTCCATAAGTGATAGATATAAATCTCGGCCCAAAATTGCTCAGCAAAGAATATTCTTCGATAATTTTTTGATAATTTAAATCCTTTGGAGGATAGAATTCATACGAAATTTTCATTTTCACCTTTTGATAACAGGTATCCAACTTAGCAGTTTAAGCATGCAAGAAGGAGCAAATCACTTATATGTTTAGAATATTAACTCTTTTACCAATTTAACTCAATTACCTATGTTAAAAATCATAGAGCCATATTATGATTATTCTTTCCTAAATAATCTTGCCCATCATGCATAAAGATCTAGCTAATGCCATACGATTTCTCTCTATCGATGCGGTTCAGGCTGCTAAATCAGGGCATCCTGGAATGCCAATGGGTATGGCAGATATTGCCGTCGCTCTCTGGAAATATAATTTAAAACACAACCCAAAGAATCCAACCTGGTTTAATAGAGATAGATTTGTTCTCTCAAATGGGCATGGGTCAATGCTGCTGTACAGTCTTTTGCACTTAACAGGATATAACCTTTCAATTAATGATCTTAAAAACTTCAGGCAACTTGGCTCTAAAACCCCTGGACATCCAGAGCTAGACTTAAATATTGGTATTGAGACAACAACAGGCCCGCTTGGCCAAGGACTTGGAAATGCTGTTGGAATGGCGCTTGCAGAAAAAATACTTGCAGCAAGGTTTAATAAATCTGAGGACTTAAGCCCAATTGACCACCACACTTATACTTTTTTGGGTGACGGCTGTTTGATGGAAGGGATTTCTCACGAAGTATGCTCATTTGCTGGAACACATGGCCTAGGTAAGCTCATTTGTTTTTATGATCAAAATGGAATTTCTATTGATGGAGAGATTTCCGATTGGTTTACTGATAATACGGTTCAAAGATTTGAAAGTTACAACTGGCAAGTCATTGAGGTAGACGGTCATGACGTTGAGCAAATACTTGAGGCAATTAAGGCAGCAAAGTCTAACTTAACCCAGCCAACTCTTATATGCTGCAAAACAATAATCGGTTTTGGCTCACCACATAAAGGCGGGACTTCCGGCATTCATGGGTCACCGCTTGGCGATGATGAAATACAGAGCACAAGAGCTCAGCTAGGTTGGCCCCATGCACCCTTTGAAATACCTGAAAGCATTAACTCTGAGTGGAATATGTGCAAAGAAGGGGAACAAGTGAATGCGCAATGGGATGAGCTCATGATTCAATATGCTCACTCTCACCCACCAGAGCATGCAGAGCTAGAGAGGTTGATTCTTGGAAACCTGCCAGAAGATTACAGCCAATCTTTCGATGCGTTTGTAGCCCAGTTGCGTACAGAAGAAAATAAAGATATTGCTACCAGGAAAGCGTCAGAAATTTGCTTAAACTTCTTTTGCCAAAAGCTTCCAGAGCTTACAGGAGGATCTGCAGACCTTAAGGGCTCAAATAATACTTTTTCAAAGGCCAGCACAGATTTGCTGCCTACAAATCCGAGAGGCAATCACATTTTTTGGGGTGTTCGAGAATTTGGGATGACAGCCATGATGAATGGCATGCTTCTTCATGGCGGCTTAAAGCCATATGGAGGCACTTTTTTAGTATTTATGGACTATGCTAGGAATGCTGTTCGGCTAGCAGCTCTAATGGGCATCCCGAATATTTTTGTTTACACCCATGATTCCATTGGCTTGGGTGAAGATGGCCCCACCCATCAACCTGTTGAGCACTTAGTGACCTTACGGGCTACACCAAATTTACATAACTGGAGACCAGCAGATATTATTGAGACCGCAGTTGCTTGGAATGAATCCATTACATCTAAATCAACTCCTCACAGCCTCATCCTATCTAGACAAAATCTTCCGTTTGTAGAAAGAACGGATGAACAGATTGGCTCTATCCATAGGGGTGGTTACACATTAAGCCAAGATGAAGGTGCACAACTTACTTTGATTGCTTCGGGAAGTGAATTACAACTCATATTGTCTGCAGCAGCTGAGCTGGCGACAGCTGGAATCAAGACCAATGTCGTGTCTATGCCCTGCTTAGATAAATTTTATTCTCAGTCAGAGGCTTATCGACATTCTATTATTAAACCTAGCTCTCCCAAGCTGATTGTAGAGGCTCTTCATTCTGCTTCTTGGCACGGCCTTACAAATCTTGATGATGTGGTAATTGGCATTGACACCTTTGGAGAAAGTGCCCCTGCCTCAGATTTAATGAATAAATTCGGCTTTACGGTTAAGAATGTTTTAGCTGAGGCAAAAAAACTTATTAAACAATGAGAACATTGGCCAATTTTACCGTTGAGAATAAAACAGTTGCTCTGAGAGTTGATTTAAATGTCCCGATCCAAGAGGGGCAGATTTTAGATGATACTAGAATCACAGCGATTCTTCCCACCGTGAAATATCTTCTTTTGCAGAATGCAAAAATTATACTAATTTCACATTTTGGTCGTCCAAAAGCAGGATGTTTTGACCTAAAATTTTCTCTTCAGCCAATTGCTAAAAAATTAAGCGAGTTGTTAAATCTAGAGGTACCTTTGATCTCCTCTATCGCGAATGCTAATTTTCAAAGCCCGATCTCATTATTAGAAAATATAAGATTTTTAGCTGGCGAGCTTGAAAATGATTTAGATCTTGCTCAACGTCTTGGGGCAATGGCAGAGGTGTATGTATTCGATGCATTTGGTGCATCTCACAGAGAACATGCTTCCACTTATGGGGCAATTCAACATGCTGCTGTTTCATGCGCTGGCTTGCTCTTAGAAACAGAAACCGCAGCGCTGTCGAGAGCTACCAACTCTCTTGATAAGCCGGTCCTATCAATCGTAGGGGGGTCAAAAGTTTCTTCTAAGCTTGAGGTTATTAAAAATCTTAGCCGCCTGTCTGACAATATTATTACTGGCGGAGGTATTACGAATACCTTTCTTAAAGCAAAAGGTTTTAATATTGGCAACTCTCTATTTGAAGACTCTATGCTATTAGAGGCAAAAAATTTATTGAGCACAGCAAATATTTATTTACCCAGCAAGGTGGTGGTAGGCTCTAATATTAATTCTACAGAACCCAGAGAATGTGATGTGACCCGTGTTCAGGATCATGAAATGATTCTTGATCAGGTGGTTGATGATCAAGCATTAGCTTTGATCTCTCAGGCAAAACAAATTATTTGGAATGGCCCCATTGGAGTGTTTGAGAACAATGCTTTTGCTCATGGCACGCAGCAGCTAGCAGAAGCTATTGCCCAATCTTCTGCTTTCAGCTTGGCTGGCGGAGGAGAAACCTTACTTGCAATTAAAATGTTCATTAATGAAGACGATATTTCATATTGCTCAACTGGGGGCGGCGCTTTCCTTGAATTTATGGAAGGAAAAGAGCTACCATCACTATCAGCATTAGGCTATAAATAGATAATAAGAGGAAAAAGCATGCCATTAAACACACTAGAAGAGATTGCAACATTCATCGTCGCGGACGGAAAGGGCATTCTTGCAGCTGACGAAAGCAACCCAACGTGTGGAAAAAGGTTTGACTCCATTGGTGTTGAGTCCTCAGAGTTAAACCGCAGAGACTATCGAGAGATGCTTTTTAGAGCTAATGGTATGAAAGGTAATATTGGCGGAGTTATTTTATTTGATGAGACTATTAGACAGACAGCAGAAGATGGGACATCTCTAGTTCAGGTAATCATGGGTCAAGGCGCATTGCCGGGTATTAAAGTAGATCAAGGGCTTCAACCCTTAAGTGATTCACCTGATGAAACTTTAACGCAAGGGCTTGATGGTTTAAATGAAAGATGTGCAGAGTATTTTCAATTAGGCGCTAAATTTACAAAGTGGAGAGCCGTAATTAAAATTGATGGTGAGCTCCCTTCAGCTGCTTGTATTGAAAGCAATATGCAAGCGTTAGCAGATTATGCAAAAATTGTTCAAGATAATAATATGGTTCCAATGGTGGAGCCAGAAGTACTAATGGACGGCAATCATTCTATCGAGAGATGTTATGAAGTTTCAAGCGCTGCATTAAAAGCACTATTTGCTTCTTTGGCTAAAAATGATGTCAATATACAGGGCACTATCTTAAAGCCTAATATGGTCACCGCAGGTTCTTTGTGTGAATCACAAGCCTCAGTTCAAGAGGTCGCAGAAATGACAGTGCGCTGCCTTCAAGAAAATGTGCCTGCTGATTTGCCTGGTATTACTTTTTTGTCTGGCGGACAATCAGAGATAAATGCAACAGCTCACCTTGATGCGATGAATAAAATTGGCGGCTTTCCTTGGAAGCTTAGCTTTTCATATGGGCGCGCACTTCAACAAGCAGCATTAAAGACCTGGTTAGGAAAGTCAGAAAACATCCTAGATGCGCAGGCAGTTTTTTCTCATAGAGCTTTAATGAATAAACTTGCAGCCGAAGGAGCTTGGAGTTTAGACAAGGAACTCAATTAATTTTCATTGCAAGCTATAGTCCAACGCGTCTCATCGGCTGAAATATATATCCAAGATCAGCTCCATGCAAGAATTGAAAGAGGTCTTTTAGCATTCGTGTGCTTTGAATCTGACGATTCAAATGAGGCCATTGATAAATTTATTAATAAAATAGAAAATTTTTACTTTTTTGAAGATGATAGCAACGTAATGTCTACTAGTTTGAAGGAGATAGATGCAGAGTTGATGATAGTCAGTCAGTTTACTCTTGCAGGAGTAACCAGCAGGGGAAACAAACCAAGCTTCCATAAGGCGGCCCCCACAGCGTTGGCTTTGACGCTATATAATGAATTAATGACCAAGCTGACTAACACATCCATTAAATATCAATCTGGTGTATTTGGCGCCAATATGAATGTGTCGCTGACAAATACAGGCCCCGTTACATTCCCTTTTCAATTCTAAGGATGATGGAACATAGCTTAGCTAAATTTACCCAAGAGATTGATGACTGGATAGAATTACATTGTCCAGAATCCATGCGCACCCCCATGCCTGTATCAGAACAAGTTTGGGCTTCATCGAATATTCACTTTCCTTCCAAAGATTCTAAAGATTGGTTTGACGCCATGGTATCAAAAGGCTGGTGCACGCCAGAGTGGCCGAAAGAATTTGGAGGGGGAGGATTAACATTTGATGAATCAAAAATTTTAAAGCAGCGTTTAAAGTTCTTTGGATGCAGGCCTGCACAAATTAATTTTGGAATTTCAATGCTAGGCCCTGTTCTCTTGGAGTTTGGTACTGACGAACAAAAACAAGAGTTCTTGCCAAAAATTTCAAGGGGAGAAATCTGGTGGTGCCAAGGATTTTCAGAACCAGGAGCAGGCTCAGATTTAGCAAATATTTCAACCACAGCCTATCTATCGAATGGAAAATATGCAATTGAAGGCTCCAAGATTTGGACTTCTGAGGCTAATAAAGCTGATTGGATGTATTGCTTAGTAAGAACGGATAAGACGGTAAAAAAACAAGCTGGTATTTCTTTTGTTCTGATTGATCTCAAGCAACCAAATATTGACATCAAGCCCATTCAACTTCTAAGCGGGCAATCTCCATTTTGCCAAGTATATTTTGATAATGTGTATGCAAATGAGTCTCATAGAATTGCGGCAGAAAATGATGGCTGGAAAGTCGCTAAAAGACTGCTTCAATTTGAGCGAATTATGATGGCTGATATGGAGAGCGAAGGAGCAGTGGATGTTGAGCCATTAAAAGTATTTCGTGATTCCCATCCATCAGCAAGCTTAGGTAGCAAGAAGTTACTAAAAAAGATTATAGCCCATGAAATGCGAAATCATTTAATTGAAATGACCATGTCCAGGTCGACTGCGGAGTCTCAAAATGGTTTCTCACCCGCTGGATTAATATTAAAATACATAAGTACTGAAGAGACTCAAACGCGATGGGAGCTCAATGTTTCAAGCCTCGGAATGGGTGGTCTGGAGATTGTGGATCATAGCGCAGGAGTTAAAAAAGAGGTTTCCAAATCTTTTTTTTACTCAAAAGCTTATACTATTGCAGGAGGAAGCTCGGAAGTTCAATTGAACATTATTTCTAAAAATATCCTTGGATTAATATCATGATTATACAAAAAATTTCTGTTTTCTGTGGCGCCCATATGGGCAAATCACCAGCTTATAAAGCAGCAGCTGAAGACCTTGGTGCATTACTTGCAAGCAAGGGTTTGGAGGTTGTTTTTGGGGGCGGCAACGTTGGTCTCATGCGAGTGGTCTCTGATACTACTATTGCGCATGGAGGTAAAGTGACTGGCATTGCTCTGAAATCATTAGATGTATTTGAGCTGACTAATCCCAATATCACAGAGACAATAATCACTCATTCCTTATTTGAAAGAAAAGAAAAATTTCTTAGCATCAGCGATGCTTTTATCGTTATGCCGGGCGGCGTTGGCTCAATGGACGAGCTCTTAGAGGTGATGGTTAGCAACCATTTAGGAGAGATTAACAAGCCTATAGGAATTTTAAATATCAATGGTTACTACGACTCATTTATAGATTGGCTGCAACATGCTGTGGACGAGCAGTTTGTTTCAGCCGAAAACCAGCAACGAGTTTTAATCTCTAGCGACCCCGCCGAGTTACTTGAAATGATTTTAATAGCTGAAATGCCTGATTCTGATAGCTGGTTTGAAAGATTAAACACAGATCCTACGCCGTCTTAATTTTTTTTATCTCTAGAGATTAACAGCCCTATTTCAAATAATAACCACATAGGTATGGCCAAAAAGAGTTGAGAGAAAATGTCAGGTGGCGTTAACAGCATTGCGAGGACAAAAAAACCAATAATTAAATATGGGCGAATTTTTTTAATAGTTTTTTTGTTGGTGATGCCAGTGCTGATTATCAAAAAGGTAGCCACTGGAATTTCAAAGGCTAGCCCGAAAGCAAAAAATAGCTTCAGTACAAAGTCTAGATATTTATTAATGTCAGTCATCACCTGGATTGAATCAGGAGCAGCCGCAATGAAGAAATTTAAAATGATGGGGCTCACTACAAAAAATGCAAAAGCCACTCCAGCATAAAAAAGTACGCCGGAAGATATTAATAACGGGAGTACAAAAGTTTTTTCACTCTTGTACAGCCCTGGAGCAATAAAGCCCCATAGTTCAAATAAAGAATATGGCATGGATAAAATAAGCGCGCTATAAATTGCCAGCCTTAAAGGTGCAATAAACGGCGAGGTTACTTCGGTAGCAATCATGGTACTATTTTCTGGAAGAATTGCAGTCAAAGGCGAGGAGATCAAAAAATAAATTTCATTAGCAAAGGGCAGGCAACAGATTAAAAAAATTCCTGCTACAACAAACACTCTAAGCAACCGAGAACGTAATTCCTTGAGATGCTCTATATAGCTCATTTCATTTGGGTTGTTCATCAGCATCCCTTTCAAGCTCTTCCATTTTTAGTTCATTGAAAATATCTTGTTTTAAATCTTCTGCCCCAATATCTCTTTCAATCGAGGCTCTGAATTCAAAAAATTTATTTTGTAGTTTGGTGAAGTTCTTTACTAAGGCCTTAACAAAGTCAGGCAGCTGCTCCGGCCCAATGACTAAGATTCCAACCAACAGGATAACTAGAATTTCTAACAGTCCGATTTGAAACAATGCTATTTATCTTCTGATTCAGATTTTGATGTTGTGTCCGCATCCTCATCTTTAATTGCTTTTTTGAAACCTTTCAGGCCTTCACCAAGGTCTGACCCTAGATTGCGAATTTTTTTACCACCAAATAAGACCACAACTACCAACAAGATGATTAATATCTGCCAAATACTTATTCCGCCTATGCCCATTTTATACTCCTGATACTTTTAGATAATACGCTCATCTAGAGCTTATTAATTAGCAGCATCATAATTATTCCCGTTAATGTAATTATAGTGAGATTTTGCCATTTACGCTGTTTTTGTAAACTTACCTGCATTTCGTTAACCATATCTGAATGTTTTTTGCTGTCTTGGGCTAAAAATTTAATATTATCAAGCAGATCAAATACCTCGTTAGGCAAGCCAGTTGCCCTATCTAAAAGTTCATATTTATTCTGCTCTAAAAATTCTTTTAGTTTTGTTGGGCTATATTGGTTCATAACCCAGCTATCAATGTAAGGTTCCGCTAATCCCCAAAAATCAAGTTCCGCATAGATCTTACGGCCCATGCCTTCAATATGAATGAGAGTTTTTTGCAGGAGTATGAGAGAAGGCTGAATGGATAAACCAAATTGTCTGGTTGAATCAAATAAATATAACAACAACTTCCCAAATTCTATTTCAGACAATGGCCTAGCAAAAATTGGCTCACATGTAGCTCTGAGAGTTTGCTCAAGAATAGATTGCTGAGTGTTGGACTTAACCCAGCCTGCACCTATAAAAAGTTTAGCCAGCTTTGAATAATTTTGTTTTAAGGTTGCTTGAAGCATTCTCGCAAGATTATATTGGTCTTCTTGAGTTAATGAGCCAACAATTGCACAATCAATAGCAATATAGCTAGGAATCTCAACATTCTTTTTGCTTACAAAAATATTGCCCGGATGCATGTCTGCATGAAAAAAATTATCTCTAAAGACTTGATCAAGAAATATTCTCACGCCATTTTCTGCTAATTTTTTTCGATCAATACCAAGCTTATCCATTGACTCTATGTCTGTGCATGCCAGACCATCAATTTCTTCCAGTGTCAGGACATCTACAGAGGTATGGTCCCAGAATATTTTTGGAATATAGAGCAGCTCTGAGTCAGCAAAATTTTTTCTGGTTGCGCTCGTGTTTGCTGCTTCGACTTTAAGATCTAACTCTTGCTTGATGGTTCTTTCGTAATCACGAATCACTTCATTGAGTTTAAGTCTGTGGCTCTCCCAGTAAAATAAGTTTATGGCCAGCCCCACTATTTTCATCACGCCTATGTTTCTTTGAACCTTTCTGTGAATCCCAGGCCTTAATACTTTGATTACAACATGTTCTGATGAATTAATTAATTGTGCACGATGAACTTGAGCCAAGGAGGCTGCTGCCATTGGCACCTCTTCAAAATTTTTAAATACATCTTGAAGATGAATACCTAAAGAGCGCTCAATTATTTTCTTTGCATCTTTCGCTGGGAATGGGGCGCATTGATCTGTCAGGGTATTTAAAAAACCAATCATGTCTGCAGGCACAACGTCGCTTCTAGTTGAGAGAAGCTGGCCAAATTTAATAAACATAGGCCCCAAGCTTTGTAAAAAATTTGTAATTCTTTGCCCAGGAGGAGCGCTACGATTTAGCATATAAAAAGGATTAAGAAATCCAAGCACCCTAATGAATCGGGAGGAACTATTCTCTATGGGTATATTAATTACGCCAAACCACATCATTTTTATGAAGATATTTAAAACATCAAAGACAGATACAAAGAAATTAATCATGACGTTATAACTTGCTCCAATCTATCTACCCTAATTGACATTGCTCTTAAAGCTGCTTGGAGTTGATGCGCCCGAGAATAACCATCTTGGCTTAGATGGCTTTTGATAGCATTAGTGGCAAAGCTTCTGGTGATCAAAGCAGGAATGGTGCCCAGATGCTTGTAAATTAAAACTTCTAAATCTACGTTAGACTCTTTTATTGCAAGGAAAAACATTAGAGCAAGCTCTGAATCTCCTTCAAATGCATGGGCAGGAATATTTTGATGCCGGAGGGCATAAAGCATTGTTGCCGAATCCAGAGATAGAGAAAACTGCGGGTGACTTAAAGCTTCAGAAGCCAAGGTTTGCTCTGTTTTTGTAAGGCGAATAGACATTACTAACAAGCTGGAAAAATGTACATTGAACTCAATAGGGTAAATACTTTCTAGTTTTTTTTGAAGCTCACTAGAAGCCTCATATGCTTCTTCAAAGAGTCGATTAAGAGAGAGCTTCATATTAGTTGGCTTGATGAATCGCCACTACTCCATTGACCAGATTATAGAATTTGCACTTTTCAAAGCCAGCTTCTATGACCATCAGCTTAAGCTCTTCTTGAGCAGGATGCATTCGAATAGATTCAGCAAGATATTTATAGCTGTCAGCATCATCTACAAATAAACTACCAAGCCTCGGGATCACATTGAAAGAATACCAGTCATAAATTTTTGAAAACAAAGAATTTGTTGGTTTTGAGAATTCAAGAATGAGCAAAATACCTCCAGGCCTTAACACCCTTTTCATCTCCCTTAGGCCAGCTTGCTTATCTGTAAAATTACGAAGGCCAAAGCCAATGGTCACTAAGTCAAACATCTGATCTTGATAGGGCAGTTTCTCCCCGGATGCGAGGGCAAAAGAACAATTTTGATAGAAATTTTCATTGATAGATCGTTCTTTTCCCAGAGTAAGCATTGATTCATTGATATCAGTTACATGTATATGCGAGGAAGGAAATTTTTGGCTGATTAATTTTGGAATATCACCTGTGCCACTTGCTATATCAAGCGCAATAGCATTTTCAGACAACCCAGATAGCTCTAATAGCATTCTTTTCCATAGCCTGTGCATCCCGAATGACATGACATCATTCATCAAGTCATATTCCTCCGCTACCGAATGGAAAACATCCCCAACTTTTTTAGCTTTTTGGTTAATGTCTACTTCCTCAAAGCCAAAATGTGTTTTATTGCTCACGATCTAACTGCCGCATTTAAATTCATAAAATTATTGTAGCGACTTTCCTTGATATGGCTATGCTTAAGGGCCTGCATCACCGCGCAACCATCGTCTTCTTGGTGTCCGCATTTAGGAAAGACACATTTAGAAGCAAAATCATTAATTTCTTTAAAGCCAGCAAGAATTTCTGCATGATTGAGATGCTCTATTCCTATATCTCTGACACCAGGAGAGTCAATAACCTTCATGTTATTGGCTACTTGATAGAGCGTTGAAACTGAGGTTGTATGCACTCCCTGATTATTTGATAGTTCTCTAGATAGAATCTCAGTTCCAGTGAGCGCAGAGGTCAGGGTCGACTTACCTGAGCCAGAATTTCCTACAAATATACTAGTTTGATTTGCAAGATATGAAATAAGCTCATTTAAATTTGTTTGATATTTTGCTGAAATGGCAAATGAAGACACCTCCAAATCAGTGTATAAATCTTTTAAAACTATATATGCCCCATTTTCTAACATATCAATTTTATTAAAAATAATGAAAGGCTGAATGCCAGATTTTAGGGCGATTACAATCCACTTATCAATAAATTCAAGACTTGTTTTTGGATTCACAGTGACCAGGATCCCAAGATGGGTGATATTTGCCGCTATAGCTTTTGTTTTTCTATCTTTAGATTTATACAAGGCTGTATTTCTATCTAGCCTTTCCGTAATCATCGCATTACAGTCACCAGAATCTTGAGTAGGCTCAATTTTAACAAAATCTCCAACAACCAAATCCATTCTGCCTTGAATGCGGCACTTGAATATCCCATCAGTTGCGACTACCCTGCAGGTGTTTGAGTAATACTCAATAATTTGACCAGTTTGAACTTTTATCATCTTGGGCTCAAAATACACTATCGTTAAAATTTAACAACTCAAATGGCTAATCAAAAATCTAATCAAAACTTAATCTGGGTCGACCTTGAGATGACAGGCCTAGATCCAGAAAAAGAAAGAATCATCGAGATTGCTACCATAATCACAGATACTAATCTTAACATTGTTGCTGAAGGGCCGAACTTAATAATTCACCAACCAAAAGAATTAATGGCGAATATGGATGAGTGGAACACCAACCAACATGGAAGTACGGGTCTCACCAAGGCTGTTCATGAGAGCAGTGTCACAGAGCAGGAAGCAGAAATAAGAACCCTAGAATTTATTTCAAAATTTGTAGGTCATAAACGCTCGCCCATGTGTGGTAACACCGTGTCTCATGATAGAAGATTTCTTGCAAAATATATGCCAGGTGTTGAGTCCTATTTCCACTATAGACATATAGACGTTTCATCAGTTAAGGAGTTAATCTCGCGATGGATGAATGATGCTCAGACATATGATAAGCAGGGCTCTCATAGGGCAAAAGACGATATTCTAGAATCAATTAATGAGCTAAAACTGTATAAAAGGATACTTTTTGACTAAACATTGATTTTGTTAATATGCAGCTTATCTTGCTGCACTTTAAAACCATGTGCTGAAGAGATAGATGGATCAATTTTCTCAAGCTCTTTTATAAAATTAAAAGTTGCTATTAGCTCATCCTCACTAAAATCCAATGATAAGTAGCCTCTCTGCGATGGATCCATCCAATCAAGCTCAGGATTGATGTCAACAATTTCTTCAACAAACCGCTTTTTATCAATTTTTAGAACGTCTGTAATTCCAGGCGAAGTTACAGACGGTGCGCCTAACTCAATACCAACTTTTGTACCCTCATCATTAGTCAGATTTGCGACCCAGGAATTATGAGTGTCACCCGCCAGGCTAATAAAATTTTTATTTAATTTTTGCATAAGCCTATAAAATTTATTGCGTTCTGCTGGATACCCATCCCATGCATCTAGGTTTGAAGGTATGCCTAGGCCAAGAAACTTAAGGTAGGGCTTAAGAAAAGTAGGCACATCTTCTTTTTTTAACATTTTAGATAAATCTGGAAATTTTAACTTGGTCATGAGAACTTGTTGCCCCATAACCGTCCATTTAAAGTCCTCTGCAGTCATTTTCTCCTCAATCCAGGCTAACTGCTCTTTTCCTAAAAGTTTTCTGTCCAGCGAGTTCAGATCACTGTAAAAACTTGCTTGATTAAAACCTGAGTCGCTCAAATAATCTTTGGGTTGAATTTGTTTATCTCTCTCATATTGTCTGGTATCTAGCATGAGCAGTTGAATAAGCTTGCCAATCTTAAATTCACGAAATATTTTTCTTTTGTTTTGCTGCTCTCGAATCGGCATCCATTCATGATAAGCCTTAATGGCTGCAGATCTTCGAGCATAGAAATCGCCTTCTGAGCCATCAATTGAATGATTTTCCGCTCCCTTTTTCCAGGTGTCATTTGAAAACTCGTGATCATCCCACACAGCAATCATTGGAGCATTGCGATGGAGCGCTTTGGACCCATGATCTAATTTATATTGAGCATGACGTTCCCTATAGTCTGCAAGAGTAATGATTTCATGCAATGGACTTGGAACTCTTCCAAGTTTTTTGGCATTGGATGTAGCATAACCACCCATTGGATACTCATAGAGGTAGTCTCCTAGATGCAACCAAAGATCAAGATCATTTTTTTCTGCGGCTGCTTGATAGGCATTAAAAAAACCAGCAGGAAAATTGCTACAGCTAAAAACTCCTATCTTCACCTTATTAATATTCAGGGCCAGAGTTTTTGTTTTTCCGCTCTCTGAAATTGCAGTTCCAGCTTTAAATCTATAATAGAATGTTTCACCAGATTGAAAGATGTCTTGAATAGACAAATCATATTTCACCGTATAGTCAGAGAGTGACGATGTTTTTAAGGATTTGGTAAAAGCAATGTTATTAAAATCTGAGCTCGATGAAACCTCAAGGATCACCTTAATGGGTCCGGGTTGCTCAGGCGTTACCCTAGTCCATAATATTACTTGATCAGATGAAGGGTCTCCACTAGCGACACCATGATTAAAGCGAAATGTATTTTTGCTGCAGCCTCCATTGATTGAAGCCGTTAAACCGATTGCAGCAAGCGATGATGCTTTGAGAGCGAAACGTCTTTTCATTAATAAATATTAACAGCGTTTTCAGGGAAAGATGCTAGGTTTGTAAAAAATTTTCTAGAGCTCTAGTCCTGCTTATTTGCAGGCTGAATATTCATTGGAAATGGCATGACTTGGCTTTTATTTTCTTTAATTTTTGCCTCCCCAGATTCAACCACCTCATCCACGCGAATGACAGAATTGATGGGAATGTAGGAGCGCTCAACATTTTTAAATTCTTTTTCTAATTTTTCAGAGGATGGATCTACAACTAGCTGTTTATTTTTATTGAATATATACTCTTCCACCTCTATGAAACCATACATATCGCTTTGATAAATTTGCTTAGCAAAAACCTCGTATATTTCACCGAGCTGCATAAAAATTATTTTATATGTGGTCTTTTTAGTCATAATTAGATATATGGGTACAAAACTTTATATTAAAACCTATGGTTGTCAAATGAATGAGTATGACAGCCAAAAAACTTTGGAAATCTTGAAACAGGACCCAAGCATCGAAGAAACCTCTATTCCCGAAGAGGCAGATATTATTTTATTAAATACCTGTTCTATTAGAGAGAAAGCTGAAGAAAAAGTTTATTCAGAACTTGGTCGACTTAGAAAACTAAAATTAAAGAACCCAAATTTAAAAATAGGTGTTGGAGGGTGCGTAGCATCCCAAGAAGGTAAAAATATTTTTAAAAGAGCTCCTTATGTCGACTTAATTTTTGGACCTCAAACAATACACAAAGTCCCATCACTTTTAGCCAAAGAGAATAAAATTGAAGCAGTGGATGTTTCATTTCCAATAGAAGAAAAATTTGATTCTCTACCAGAGCCAGAGGCTACAGGCACCTCAAGCTTTGTCTCCATTATGGAGGGGTGCTCTAAATATTGCTCATTTTGCGTTGTTCCCTATACACGTGGCGATGAGGTTAGCAGAAAGCCTGAGCAAATATTTGATGAAGTGGCGAGGCTTATTGAGCAAGGGGTCTCTGAGATTATCTTTGTAGGTCAGAATGTTAATTCTTACCAATACACTCTAGATGGAAGAGTTTTGAGACTATCAGATTTAATTGAGGTGTGCGGATCAATTGATGGCGTGCATAGAATTAGATACACAACCTCTCACCCTCTTGATATGACAGATGACTTGATAAATGTATACAGTCATGTGCCGCAGCTGGTGAGCCACCTCCATCTCCCAGTTCAATCTGGTTCCAATGAAATTCTCACTAAAATGAAAAGAAATTATTCAAGGGAGCAATATATTGAGATTATTGAGAAGCTTTTAATAGTTCGACCTAATATTAAAATTTCCTCTGATTTTATTGTTGGCTTTCCAGGCGAATCAAGCCATGATTTTCAGCTCACCATGGATCTAATTGAAACTGTCAAATTTGATGCTTCTTTCAGCTTCATATACTCACCAAGACCAGGCACCCCTGCCGCTAAATTAGAAGATAGTACCCCTTTAGCAGAAAAGAAAGAAAGATTAAATATTCTGCAGACTCGCGTTGATGAACTGCAAACTCATTATAGTAATAATTTAGCTGGAACAATTCAGAGATGCCTGGTAACTGGTGTATCTAAAAAAAATATTCATCAATTGCAGGCTCGAACTGAATGCAATAGAGTTGTTAATTTTGACTTCCAAAATATTAATATTCTAGGTAAATTAGTAGATATTAATATTACTCAAGCATATCAACGGTCTTTAGTTGGGAAAGTCTTAAGCTCAGAGGAATTGCAGTTAGCCTAAATGCAAGAACTTGACAATAGATTGGCTCAAATCCAACTAGAGCCGGCAAATACTAAAAACCTAAAGGCTTTTGTAGGAGAGCTAAATGGAAATATTAAAATCCTTGAAAAGGGTTTCAATGTAAAAATTTTTCAAAATGGGAATAAACTTAGCATCTCTGGCGATCATGACAGCATCCAAAAAGCCTCTAATGCAATAAATGATTTATATGCATCAACCACCAAAGGAATTGAAATTTCTAGAGAAGTAATTCAAATGGCAATTAACAACAATGAAGAGATCACACCTGAGATTATTGCGCCAAATGGCGTTGAGTACGTTATTAAAGCCCCAAAAAAAGTTATTAGGCCTAGAGGCAGGAATCAAAACGATTATCTTGCAAAGATGAGTTCCTATGAGATCAATTTTGGCGTCGGCCCAGCTGGTACTGGTAAAACTTATTTAGCGGTTGCCAAGGCTGTTGAAATGTTACTGTCTGAAAAAGTTAAAAAAATTATACTGATTCGTCCAGCCGTAGAAGCTGGTGAAAAATTAGGATTTTTGCCAGGAGACCTATCTCAGAAAGTGGATCCATATTTACGCCCTCTGTATGACGCGCTATATGAGATGCTAGGATTTGAGCAGGTCGCAAGATTGCTAGAGAAAGAAATCCTGGAAGTCGCCCCCTTGGCGTATTTACGAGGCAGAACTCTTAATAATTCATTTATTATTATGGATGAAAGCCAAAATACCACTGTTGATCAAATGAAGATGTTTTTAACAAGAATGGGATTCGGTTCGTATGCAATTATTAACGGTGATATGACCCAAATTGATCTACCCAAGCATATAGAATCTGGTTTAAAGCATAGCCTTAATGTTCTAGAGAATGTTGAGGGCATTGGATTTACTTATTTTAGCTCCAAAGATGTTGTGCGGCATCCGCTGGTAAGGAAGATTGTTGACGCTTATGAGGCTTTTGATAAATAAAGAGAACATTTGAGCCTAAATATTATTTCAGAACCTCCATTCCGCCTATCAAAATCCATGACTACTAATTTATGCTTGCTCGCAAACAATATTTTGAAAGACCATCAGAAGAATGATTTGCTTGTTAATTTAAAGCTCATCGCTTCTGAAGAGATGATTGCCCTAAACAAGGGGTTTAGAAAAAAAGCCACTGATACAAATGTATTATCTTTTCCTGCAGCTCCAGAAGCAGTAACTCATGCAAAGGAGCTAGGTGATATAGCCCTTTGTATGCCATTTTTGGAATCAGAGGCTCAAGCCTTGAATCGAGCAAAGGACGATCATATGATGCACCTAACAGCCCATGGAGTGTTGCATTTGTTGGGCTTTGACCACATCAATGAAAATGATGCTAATCTAATGGAATCCCATGAGATTCGCTATTTAAAACAATTTAATATCGCTAATCCATATTTACTATGACAAACACCGACAATTCACAAGATCAACCTCCCTCGAACCTCTTAACTAAACTTAAAAGATTTTTTACCATCAAACCATCAAGCTTGGATGATGTATCTATGTTATTAAAAGATGCTTTGGCAAAGAGGTTGATAGATAAAGAGGCCCAACTCATTGCAGAACGAGCTATACGCCTTGGCGATACAACGGTAAAAGAAATAATGATCCCTAGGGTTGAAATGGTTACCTTGACCTCAGAAGAAGAGTCAAGTGCCTTAATTACTAGAATTATAGAGTCTGGCCATTCACGATATCCAGTGTTGGGCGCAACTAAAAATGAAGTGAGAGGTATTTTATTGGCAAAAGATCTTCTGACTATTATTGATAAAGAGCTTGAAAATTTTCAGCTACATAATTTTATCCGCGATATTAAAATTGTTCCTGAGACTAAAAAAGCAGACTCTTTGCTTGAAGAATTTAAAAAAGATAGGTCGCATATGGCAGTGGTGATAGATGAATATGGAACTATCTCAGGACTCATAACAATTGAGGATATTTTAGAGGAGCTAGTTGGTGAGATAGAGGATGAGCATGACGCAGAAGACCTCGATGATCTCATTCAAGTGAGTGAATATGAATATATTGCGGATGCCACGCTAGAACTTTCTGTATTTGAAGAGAAGTTTGAAAAAGATTTTGGTGATATTGATGCTGAGACCCTCGCTGGATTATTTATAAATAAACTAGGACTGTTACCGAAGGTCGGCGACAAAATTGATCTTGATAATATGATTCTTTCAATTACTGCTGCCGACAAAAGGAAAGTAAAGAAAATTGGCATCACGATTAAAACAAATATATAAGAGCGCCCTTTTTCAGTCTCTTTTTTTAGGTCTGATTGGAGCGTCTAGCTTTCTTGCTTTTAGTCCATTTGATCTGAAATTCATCCTGATCATATCTCATGCATTCTTATTTTATGCAGTGCTTTTTTCTCAATCCTTGCATGCTGCTTTTTATCGCTCTCTTGCATGGGGCCTAGGGTACTGGTTGGGGGGGGCTGGATGGTTAATAGTAAGCATTTACTATTATGGAAATACTAGTATTTATATAGCTTTCTTGATTATCATATTAATGGCTATTTTTCTTTCATTAATTTTTATTAGCCCGATCTCACTTATCAGATTAGTTGCTCCTAAGCATCATTATTTTGTTAGAGTGCTACTTTGCGCAGGCGTCTTGATAGGAATCGAATTCACAAGATTTATTTTGTTTGGTGGATTTCCTTGGCTGCTTCCAGGGCTCATGCTAATAGACACCATAGGCCAAGATTTTATTCCATTGATTGGGGTATCTGGGAGTTCTTTTGCCATTTATTTTATTTCCTTATTTTTGGCTTTTAGCTTCAACACAGGAGAATATAAAAAAGTAATTTTTAGCCTTACTTTTTTTGCCATATTAATCCCTCATCAAGGATATCAAGAACGCAACCTTGGACGGAGCATTGATATTGCAATTATTCAGCCTGCTTTAGATCCGTTCAAAAAATATGCTACTAGCTATCAAGCTACCATAGAGGATGCGCTAATAAATTTAAGCAATCAACATGATGATGTTGATCTTTTGATATGGCCAGAATCTCCTTTTCCATATTTAAACTCCAGCCCCGATATGGCTAGCTTTCTTGAAAGAACTAAAAACTTACCAACCATTCTCTCTGGTGGATGGGACTATCAAGATGCAGGGCTTCAAAACGTTATGTCTATTCTTGGGACGACGCAAAGCTACTCCAAGAGACATTTGGTAGTATTTGGTGAGTACATTCCGTTTGAGGCCATATTTAGAGGCTTGATCAAATTTTTTGATATGCCTATGTCATCCATAGAGCCAGGACAAGACAAGCAACCACTTTTTCAGGTCCATGGAAATCAGGTGTTAGGTTTAATATGTTTTGATGCTGCATTCCCTTTATCCTTTGTGAAAGAAGCAAGATCAGCTGATTTTATTGTTAATATAAGCAACGATACTTGGTTTGGAAGCTCATATGGGCCTCATCAGCATCTTCAGATAGTTAGAGCAAGAGCTCTTGAATTTAATAGGTGGATTGCCAGAGGAACATCTGACGGCATATCAACAATTGTCGATAACAAAGGAACTATTGTCACTAAAATTGAAAAAAATATCCAGAGCTCTTTAAGAGGAAGAATATATAGAGTTGAGGAAGACTCATATTTTACAAAATTTGGATTTCTTTTAATTCCAATCCTATCTATTTTTTCTATTCTCATGACTTTTGTATTAAGATTTACTAGATGATTAAATTTTTTTTCTTAAATATTTTTTTAATGTTAAGCCTCTTTATAGAAGCTTCATACTCAATAGACATTAATATTGCAGAGCAAAGACTCTATTTAAAGGATAATGGCGTGTTGGCTAGGAGTTACTCAATCTCTAGCTCAGTTTATGGAGAGGGCCAGTTAGAGAATTCTCTGCAAACCCCTTATGGAAAACATTCAATAAAAATAAAAATTGGAACTAATGTCCCTAAATACCATTTTTTTAATAGCAGACAGCATATTCCACAGGTTGCTCAGGTTATTCATGAGCCTGTGGATTCCAAGGATGACTTCATTACTTCAAGAATTATGTGGCTAGAAGGCAGAGAGGATAGCTTTAATAGAGGCGGTGCGGTCGATTCATTCAAAAGATATATATATATTCATGGCACTCACGAAGAAGGGCTCATTGGCTCTAAGGCATCTCATGGATGCATTAGAATGTTTAATCATGATGTTATTGAGCTTTTTGAGCTTGTGCCCTTAGATACGCCGGTAATTATCTTATAAATTACTAAAAACTATACTCCACCCATATTTTTAGACTGTTTAAAGCTTAATTTTTTATCTCTTTTTTCTATTTCGGGAGCTTCACCAAAAAATTGTCCTTCTGCAGCTAATTTTTCAAGCAATGGCGCAGGCTTCCAAAAATTATGGTCCATTGCAGAAAACTCATTAATTTTTTTAATAACTTTATCTAGCCCTAGTTTATTTGCATAGAACATAGGTCCGCCTCTCCAGATAGGAAACCCATATCCATTGATGTATACAATATCCATATCCCCAGATCGCTGGGCAACACCTTCTGCTAAGATTTGAGCGCCTTCATTCACTAGTGCAAGAATGCATCTATCAATAATTTCTTGATCAGAGATTTCTCTTCTTACAATATTGTTTTGATTAGAAATTGATTCGTAGATATCTTGATTTTCTGGAGCTGGGTTAGGCGCCCTTGAGCCCTCAGAATAGTTATAAAATCCTTTTCCATTTTTTTGACCAAACCTTTCTAGTTCACAAAGGGCATCAGAAATTTTATTGGCAAGTGGCGTATCAAGCTCAGCTAGTTTTCTAGCCCTCCATCCTAAATCTAACCCTATTAAATCCATCATTCTAAATGGACCCATACTCATCCCAAAAGACTCTAGAGCATTATCAACTTGGTTGGGTAGAGCACCCTCAAGAAGCAACATATTTGCTTGATAGGTATAGCCAAAGAGCATCCTATTCCCAATAAAACCAGGTGCATTCAAAGAAACAACAGCAGCTTTGCCCATCCTCTTTCCTATGGACATAACAGTTGCCATAGTTTCATTTGATGAGACTTCCCCTTTTACAACCTCAAGTAATCTCATAATGTTAGCAGGACTAAAAAAGTGAGTACCTACTACCTTTTCAGGCCTATTTGTTACTGATGCTATTGCATCAATATCAAGACCAGAAGTATTTGAGGCGAGAATTGCATTATCATTTATGTGCATATCTAAGCTTTTAAAAATCTCTTGTTTAAGAGCTAGATTTTCATAAACTGCCTCCACCGCAATATCTACCTCAGACAGATCTTCATAGCGTAAAGTTGGAGTAATCAGATTCATTACGGCATCTTTTTGCTCTGGTAACATTCTGCCTCGATCAACCATCATTTGATAGTTACGCTCAATCACAGACATCCCTCGTTTAAGATTTTTTTCATCTTGATCTAAGACAAAAACAGGAACTCCAGAATTTGCAAAATTCATTGCTATGCCTCCACCCATTGTTCCAGATCCAACCACGCCAGCAGAATTAATTGGAAGAAGAGGAGTGTCTTTTGGCACATCAGATATTTTTGATGCAGCTCTTTCGCCAAAGAAAATATGGATCATGGCTTCACGCTGCGGGTGGAGCAAACACTCGAGAAAATAATCTGCTTCTTTCTTCATGCCGTCATCAAAATTATCTTCATTAATTGCAGCTTCAACACAAGCAATTATTTGGCCAGGTGCAAATTGACCTTTTCTTGTTTTTGCTGCTAATGCTCTTGCTTCCGTTAATACATTGATATCACCCCTGGCTTCAATAATTTTTTCATTCTTATCTCTTACTTTAGGATGTGAATCCAGCCCAATTTTGTCTTGTAAAAATACAATTGCATCTTCAAGCAATGAATTTTCAGAAATTGCATCTATAACGCCTTGATGCAATGCCTTTTTTGCAGACATAGGGGTGCCAGCCAGCATCATTTTCAGGGCAGCTGAAGGTCCAATAAGCCTTGGAAGTCGTTGAGTTCCGCCTGCACCAGGCAAAAGACCTAAATTGACCTCAGGAAGACCCACTATCGCATTATTTGTACCTATTCTGTAGTTACAGACTAAGGCAGTTTCAAGGCCGCCACCAAGAGCTGTACCATTAATGGCAGCAACCACAGGTTTAGTGCTAAATTCTATGTCGCGAAGTGTCGTATGAAGATCAGGACCATCTGGTTTTTGGCCGAATTCTGAAATATCAGCACCAGCAATGAATGATCTGCCTGCGCCAGTCAAAATAATGCCCTGAACAGCATCATCTTCGTTAGCCTTTTGAATATATTCAGATAAACCAGCTCTAACACCACTACTTAAAGGATTTACAGGCGGATTATCAACCTCCAAAATTGCTATATTGCCCTGAATTGTATAGTTTACTTTGCCTTTCAATGGTTGAGTCATGCTGAATAATCTCTCTATATGGTTAACGCTAATTATATAGTTTTTTACCTACATTTTACTATTTATCTACCTTGAGAAAATCCTAAGTAGCAACAAAAAGCATAATATATCTATTATAGTGATGTATTAAAATAAATATAATTTATTTATCATTTATATTGATATATTAATATAAATATATATAATAAAGTTTCATTAGCATTTCTCCCCCCTATGTTGTGCTGATGTTTCTTTAGAATTATTAATAATGGAGGACCTAAGTTCTCCATTATTTTTATTACCAATTAAATATTATGAAACAAAAAGTTATTGATCAAGTTGAGTTATTAGTCCTGATATCTGTTTTTATCTCCTCTGTATACGCTATTGCCCCAGTGGTGTAATATCGTTAGGATGAAAAACTCCTTACTGATATTAATCCTCCTATTTACTGCCGACTCATTTGCTTGTTCAGAAATCCTTGATAGCTCATTAAGAGTATTAGACTTTGATACCGAACAAAGTCTTTGCGAATACTCCGGAAAGGTTGTGTTGGTAGTGAATGTTGCTAGCAAGTGTGGCTACACACCACAATATGCAGGTTTGCAAAGATTGTATTCAAAATATAAGGAGGATGGTTTGGTTGTAATAGGCATACCTTCCAGAGATTTTTTGAAACAAGAGTTTTCCGAGGAATCAAAAGTTGCAGAATTTTGCAGCACAGAATATGGAGTAGATTTTCCTATGTTTGCAACTGCAAAGGTCAAAGGCAGAAAAGCACACCCTTTATATAAGAAACTTATTGCTGCGACGGGCAAAGAGCCTAGCTGGAATTTTAATAAGTATTTGATAGATAGAGATGGGCAGGTTATTGGTCATTATGAATCGAGCATCAAGCCAGAATCTGAAGATTTAGTTTCGGCTATTCAATCTATTCTTTAAGCGCTGCCCACAATAATTTTACTGGGCTTGTGATGGGCAAAAATACCATTATCTACAACCCCAGGTATTAAATTTATCTTCTGCTCAAGCTCCATTGGGTTTGAGATTTGTAAATCACGCACATCTAATATTTGATTTCCGTGATCCGTAAGAAAGCCTTGTCTTAATATCGGGGTACCCCCTAGCTTCACCAGCTCCCTTGCAACATAACTCCTACTTCTTTCTAACACTTCCACTGGTAGCGGGAAAGTACCAAGTTTTTTTACTAACTTTGATTTATCAACTATACATATAAACTCTTGAGAGGCAGCAGCAACAATTTTCTCTCTGGCGTGAGCGCCACCACCACCTTTAATTAGATAATTTTGCTCGTCCACTTCATCAGCTCCATCAACGTACAATAAGACTTCATTGACATCATTTAATTCAAATACCTCTATTCCTTGGGCCATCAGTAATTTAGAAGAAGCCTCTGAACTGGAGACAGCACCTTTGAATAAATTTTTAATTTTTCCTAACTCAGCAATAAAGAAATTAACAGTTGATCCAGTACCAACTCCAATAATTGATTGAGTATCAATAGTAGCTTTTAGATATTCGCAGGCTTCGATCGAGGCATTTAATTTGGAATTATTCATTATGGGTATAATAGTTAGATTATCATGCTACTAAAATGAGACTTAAAATAAAAAAAACCGGCTCCTTTAAATCTTCAAAGAAATACTTAGATTTAATTACTAATTCAAAAGTATACGATGTAGCTACAAATACACCTATTACATTTGCTCCAAATTTATCGACCAAATTAAAAAATGATGTTTTCCTAAAAAGAGAAGATATGCAACCCATTTTCTCTTTCAAGATTAGAGGTGCGTACAATAAAATTGCTCATCTCAGCGCTCAACAGAAAAAAAAGGGCGTATTAACTGCTTCAGCAGGAAATCATGCGCAAGGTGTTGCAAATGCGTGCAAAAAATTAAAAATACCCTGCATCATCTTTATGCCTGTGACTACCCCAGATATTAAAGTGAGGTCCGTAAAGAGACTTGGCGCAAAAGTTCAACTTTTTGGTGATAACTTTGATCAGGCATCAAAGAAAGCCATACAAATAGCAAAAGAAAAAAATTGTGAGTTCATTGAAGCGTTCGATGACCCAATGACAATTGCGGGCCAAGGAACTGTTGGTAAAGAAATTTTAGATGTAGATCAGTCCCTAGATGTAATTTTTGTTCCAGTAGGCGGCGGTGGCTTACTAGCTGGTATAGGTGCGTGGGCTGCCCAAACTCAATCTAAGACAAAGATTTATGGGGTGGAAGTTGAAGATTCCGCATGCTTGTTTGAAGCTATCAAAGCCAACAAACGCGTCCGGTTGCGCGAGGTTGGATTATTTGCTGACGGAGTTGCGGTTGAGAGAATTGGAAAGAATAATTTTGATGTAATTAAAGAATGTGTAGATGGAGTTATTACAGTTAGCATTGACGAGCTATGCGCAGCAGTGAAAGATATTTTTGAAGATACTCGCGTGCTATCTGAGCCAGCAGGTGCATTAGCATTAGCAGGTCTAAAAAAATATGCATCTAAAATCTCTAACAAAAGATTGCTTGCAATTAGCAGTGGGGCAAATGTTAACTTTGAAAGATTAAGTTATATAGTTGAGAGGTCAGAGGTTGGCGAAAAAAGAGAAAAGTTGATTAGCATCCAGATTCCTGAAAGACCAGGAAGTTTTCTACGATTATGCAATATTTTTGGGCGAGCGCAAATCACAGAGTTTAACTATCGTCTTGCCAATAAGTCTATTGCAAATGTTTTAGTTGGAATTAAAACTGACAACGAAGATGCCTTCAAAATGCTAAAACTCAAACTTACAAAAAGTAAGTTTAAGTTTACTGATCTTACAAAAAATCAAATCTCCAATGATCACTTACGGCACATGGTGGGTGGACATAAAAGTATTATTTCTGAGACTGATTCAGAGAGATTATTTAGATGTCAGTTTCCAGTAAAACCCGGAGCTTTAGTAGGATTCCTTAAAGACTTTGGTGCAAAATGGAATATTTCTTTATTTCATTATCGCAATCTTGGAGCAGCCTTTGCAAATGTATTGATTGGAATTGAAGCTAAGGGGAAGTCAGCAACTGCGCTTGATAAACACCTTAAATCTCTTGATTACAGCTTTATAGAAGAAACTGATAATGGAGCTTATAAGGAGTTTTTAAAATAATGATTAGAGCATTTGAAATTTTTATTCCCGATGAGAAAATTGAGCTACTAAATCAAAAAATTGATTTAACAAGATGGCCTGATGAAATTAATGATGACAGATGGCGGCTTGGCACTAAAAAATCTTTTTTAGAAGATGCAGTGCGCACTTGGCGTAACGATTTTCGTTGGAGAGAGCACGAAGAAAAACTGAATCAAGCAGGCAGCTTTAAATATAAAACACAATCAGGGCTCGAGCTACACTATTTGCATCAAACCTCCAGCTCTAAGAATGCCATACCTCTTTTACTAACCCATGGTTGGCCTGGAAGCATTCAAGAGTTTTTAAAAATCATACCGCTTTTAACTGAAGGAAGGGAGGGGATAGAATTTAACGTAGTCTGCCCAGCAATTCCAGGGTATGGTTTTTCTGATAAGCCAACAGAGCTAGGTATGAATTCTGAGGAGGTTGCAAAGTTAGAAAATGAATTAATGCTTGGCCTTGGTTACAGTAAATATATTGCACAAGGAGGTGACTGGGGCGCTACCATTACCAAATGGATTGCAGAATTATTTCCTGAAAACTGTATGGCCATTCATTTAAATCTTGTGCTGGCATTTCCACCTGAGGGGGGAGATCCCATGGAGGGAGTCACCCCAGAAGAGGTTAAAGGAATGGAGAATTTCCAGAAATATCAAGAAACTGGTTTTGGATATTTTGCGATTCAAAGTACCAAACCACAAACTTTAGGCTATGGATTAAATGATTCTCCTGCAGGGCTAGCTGCTTGGATTATTGAAAAATTCCATGGTTGGGCGGCCAAAGAATCTGATCAATTAGTTGTTCCCCTAGATGAAGTTTTGGCTATTATCTCTTTGTATTGGTTTACTGAATCTATCACATCATCTGCAAGGCTTTATTATGAGAATGGACCAATTGGTTTTAGTTTTAATAAGATAAGCCAACCGATGGCAGGCGCAATTTTTGAAAATGAAATTGCAAGACCTCCTAGGGCTCATGCAGAAAAAATTTATAATATTGCGCAGTGGAATCAATATCCAGGAGGGCATTTTGCAGCCCTAGAAAACCCAGATATTCTTGCCGGTGATATCTTTAGTTTTGTTAAAAAATTAGATATTCTCTAAAATCTTTCTTCGCCCAACTCAGTAAAAATACGGTCAAATTTAATGTCATGCTTTTCACCAAATACGTTATCAATTTTTTGAAAATGAAAAAGTAAGCCAATAATTAGCGGTTTCTTCACATTTTTCTTTTGATGTGCAAAAAATCTATCGTAGTAGCCCCCACCATAACCCAACCTAGAACCATTTTTATCTACCCCAATGGATGGCACTATGATGAGATCATGCTCATAAATATTTACTTCAGAACCTTCCGCCGGCTCTAAAATATTATATTTATTATAGAAATATTCACATCCATCATTGGGCTTTATGAGCTGTAATTGCTTGTTAGGCCCAACTACTGGAAGGGTGAGAGTTTTAAGGCGTGTAGTTTCTTTTAAGAGCAGCTCAAGGCCAACCTCTTTATTTGACGGCATATATAAAGCTATATTGCCTAAATTATGCAGGGGGAATGAGCAAAGAAAATGTTCTTGAATTTTCTCTGAAAGAGAGGAGTGATCCTCGTCATTTAGAGACTGTCTTTGCTGGAGGACAGATTGCCTGTACTTATTTTTCACATATCTCAAAGTTAAGAACCAATTCACCGCTACCCATCGTTACCTGAACCGAGAGGTCAGGTGGCGAAGCTCTTACTGCATCAGGCTTCCCTAAAGGTAATGCACAACAGCAGCAGTGGAAATTCACCTTTTAATTTATTATCGGTTCAAAGAATCTCGATAAGTTGGCAAATGAACCAGTTCGATTCATTATAGATGATCGGAGCAATAATGCTAAAATGAGACTCATTAATCTTGTAAAGACTGATCTACATGGGAAATAAGATTAGCAATTTCGTGAGTTAGATCTGGATTTACCATTTCTCCTGAAGTTTGTTGTGTAGACTGAAATGCTAAATCTAGACTGGCTAGAATAAGAGCGTTTGCTTTATCCGGAATAGATGCAATCTTACTATTTAAAATTTCTGCAGCCACAATGAGGCCTGCTTTGTCTTCTTCTGGACATGCAATGGAAATTTCTTTTGTCATAATTTTTAAAGTCAGAATTTCTTTATTGCTCATGACTGCCCTGCGCTTTGGTTAGCTTCTTTAATTTCTTTTCAAGCTCTACTATTTGATTCATCTGAAGTAACTTATGTTTCTTCCACTCTCTCTCTTTTTGAACATATGCTTGCACGATACCTTTTTGCTCATCAAAGCGGTTTAATAGCTGTTTAACTTTATGCAGCAAATGCTCAATCGTATTGTTTTGGTCATCGTTCATAGATTTATATTTAGTTTAAGTCTTCATTTAGAATTAGGGAAGTTTGAAAAAGAAAAGAGTAGAATAAAAGCATGAAAAATGAATTTATTAATCGTCGGAAAAAACTAGGTAGTATTTTCCCTTCAAACTCAGCAGTGGTTATTTCTGGGGCCTCTATCCAACTGCGCAATGCAGACTCTTCTCATGCTTTTAGGCAAGATAGCAGCTTTTGGTATCTGACAGGTTTTAATGAGCCTGATTCCACTCTGGTCCTTTTGATTAATGGAGCCCATGAAGTTCAATCTGCTATTTTTGTTCCTAAGAAAGATAAGGTTAAAGAAATCTGGGATGGTTATAGAGCTGGCCCAGACGGCGCTAAAAAAGATCATGGGTTTGACCAGGCATTTAACAATACTGAAATTGATGATCGCCTGCCTGAATTATTGACGGGCTCAAATACAGTTTTTTATCCATTTGGCAAGAACCCCAGACTAGATAAAAACATGGTTGATTGGATTAAAGCTGCAAAATCAAAAGATAGGCACAGCCCTGCCATCGATATTTCAGATGCTGCTTCTAAAATTGGCAATCAACGATTGCTAAAAAGCGCTTATGAAATTGAGCTAATGAAAAAAGCTTGCCGTATATCTGCTGAAGCACATGTAGAGGCAATGAAATTTGTAAAATCAGGGATGACCGAACAAGCAATGGAAGCATTTTATCTATATGAATTTGCTAAAAGAGGGGGCAGGTTTTCTGCGTATACTCCTATTGTTGCTAGTGGAGAGAACGCCTGTATCCTTCATTATGTTGAGAATTGCAAAACCCTAAATAATGGGGATCTTTTACTTGTCGACGCAGGATGTGAATATGATTTTTATGCCTCTGATATCACCAGAACTTTTCCCGTCAGTGGAAGATTTACGGATCCTCAGCTTGCTATTTACGAGATTGTGTTAGAAGCACAAATCAAATCAATTGAATCTGTCTCAGTCAATAATAACGTTATGGATGCTCAGATTATTTCAGAAAAAGTTATTACCCAAGGCTTGATAGATTTAGGAATATTAACTGGATCCTTGGATGCTCTCCATGCAGAAGGAGCCTTTAAAGATTTCTATATGCATAAAATTGGTCACTGGTTAGGCCTTGACGTCCACGACGCCGGTGATTATATGGAAAATAATCAGTTTATGCAGTTCAAACCAGGAATGGTCACAACTGTTGAGCCAGGCATCTATATACCGGCTTCTGCTGAGGTTGAAGACAAATGGAAGGGTATTGGCATCAGAATTGAAGATGATATCTTAGTTACCGCAGAGGGCAATGAGAACCTTACAGAGTTTGTGCCTTCTGATCCCAGGGAAATAGAAGCATTAATGGCTTAAAACTCTCATGAAACAATCTGTGTTGATTTCAGGTGGCGGCATCGTTGGAACCTTTTTGGGTATTGAGTTAGCCTCTCGTAATATCCCTTTTAAGATCATTGAAAAATACTTACCAGAACCTTCTGAGCTTGATGGAATTCGATCTTTAACTTTAAATTCAACAACCCATGACCGATTAAAAGCATTGGGAGTTGAAACGGCCCCATCAATGATCCAAGAGATGAGAGTGCTGGATGGCTTGGGGACAGGCAACCTTTCCTTTGCTGCGCAAGAGGCCAACCTAGATTGCTTAGCAGCAGTTGTAAATTTTGCAGAACTCAGAAATACACTGTTGCAAAAAGTATCAGACATGATTATTCCCAGCCAAGAAATAGCATCTTTTCGCTCCCATCAATTTGGCATTACTGCAGTTCTTAGCGATGATTCAGAGCTTGAAGCGTCATTATTGGTAATTGCTGAAGGGCGTAATTCTAAGCTTGCTGAATTGATATCCCCTCAAAAAAATCAAAAAAACTATCATCAGATTGCAAGAACCTTTCTCGCCCAGATACCTGGCCTAGAAACGGACCAAGCTATTCAAATTTTTTATGAAAGAGAAATATTTGCTCTTATGCCATATAACACTGGAGATACTCGAAATACTTTTTCAGTTGTTTGGTCAGTACCTGAAGAGATGAGGGCTCCAGAATCCCAAGATGAAATATTCAACGAGTTGTCTAAATTTGAAAAAAAATTAGCATGCAAAATAGACCCGATTAGTAAAATCTTAACTTTTCCTTTATTTGCCCATCATCTTAATGAATATTGTGATGAAGGAATTTGTGTGATTGCCGATTCAGCACACTCCATTCATCCTTTAGCAGGACAGGGCATTAATCTTGGATTAGCTGATGCTAGCATTCTTGCAGAAGAGATTGAGAGAGGATTCAATGCTGGACAAAATATTGGACATATTGCATTTTTAAAAAAATATGAGCTTCGAAGAAAAGCAATCAATGCCACTATGCTAAACGGGGTAGATATCATATTTAAAATCTTTCAACAAGATAATCCATATTTTAGAGTTCTCAGAAACTTCGGATTAAAAGCCATAGACAATTTTAGCTATTTAAAAAAGCAATTCATTTTTTATGCTTCAGGGGTTTATAAAATTTAAGTTAACCAAAATGGTATATTTAATTTATTAAATAATAGGGTGACCTCATGTATAGGAAGCCCGACTATGTTTGAATAACTTCCTTCTATTCTTTTAACAAATACAGAGCCATGGCCCTGAATTCCATAGGCGCCAGCTTTATCAAAAGGTTCTTTGGTGGAACAGTATTTTTCACATGCAAGTCTACTGAGCATTGAAAATTCAACTTGCGATTCTACTGTAATAGAATGAAAGTCAGCCTTGTCTTTAGAGATAATCCCAATGGTTACCCCTGATATTACCGAGTGCACTTTGCCAGATAGTTTGAGCAACATTTTGATAGCATCTTCCCCCGACCTGGGCTTCCCAAAAATCTCTTCTCCCAAGACCACCATTGTATCTGCTGCTAAAACGGGGAAAGGGACCATATTATTAGATAGGATGTATCTGATCCCTTCTTGACACTTTTTTGTAGAGAGCGCTTCTACATTTTCTTTGGCAGTTACTTTCGGGTTAAGAGTTTCATCTACTGAAATTTCAATCACACTATGCTGAACCCCAATTTGGTCTAGCAGCTCAGTTCGTCTGGGTGATTTGGAGGCTAGGTAGATCATGATTTACAATTTTAACAGGAGAATATTATGACTAAAGAAAATAAAAGAGTAATTTTAGTGACTGGAGCGAGCAGGGGTGTTGGCAAGGGAATAGCAGAAGGCTTGGCTGAACCTGATGATATTATCATTTGTGCTGCAAGAAGCCTCAAGGAGGGCACCACAGTTCATCAATTTGGCTTTGAGATCAATAGCAGCCTAGAAGATACTGTTAATAATATCAATCAAACAGGCGCGCTGGGTGTAGCTTATCCAATAGACTTAAATTGCCCAGAAGAAATACTACGCTTAGCAAACTTTATTAAAGAAGAATTTGGCCGGTTAGATCTATTGGTTCACGCAGCTTGCCAAATCCATGATGATTTAGTTGCGCCCAAGCCTTATTGGGAAAAATCATTAGATTTATGGTCTGTGATGGATGTGGGCTTAAAATCTAATTATTTTCTTTCCCATGCTTTAACCCCGCTGATGATCGCAAGCAAAGGCAAACTCATTTTACAAATCTCTTCCCATGGCGCTATGTGTTATATGCATGGCCCAATTTATGGAGCACAAAAGGCAGCAATTGATAAGATGGCGTTTGATATGGCTTATGACCTTAAGCCTTTTGATATTTGTTCTTTGTCCTTGTGGTCAGGCATTGTAAAAGACGAAAAAACTCAGAAGGTTAGCGAGCAACATGAAGGGCAATATGCAGAATTTTTAAAAGGAGCTGCTAGTCAAGCATATGCAGGCATGGTTATTAATGAGATTTACAAGGATCCTAGGATAATAAAATTATCAGGGAAAACTCTTATTGCTGCTGAAATTGGAGAGATGTATGGAGTCAAAGATGTAGGTTTAAATAGCCCTAAAAGTGATAGAGAAAGTCTTGGTGGCCCAAGAAATTTTTCAGAAGCAGTGGTGTACTAGTTAGACTTTTTCGCCGCGAGATCTAATTTCTTTCAGAACCTCGTCAATTCCTTTCTTATCAATAATGCGCATGCCTTTAGTAGATAATTTTAGACTCACAAATCTATTTTCAGTTTCCACCCAAAATCTGTGGGTATGCAAATTAGGAAAGAACTTCCTTTTGACTCTGTTATTCGCGTGAGAAACGTTATTACCACTTTGCGGCATTTTCCCTGTTACTTGACATACTTTACTCATAGAAACGCGATTTTATAGGACATATACTCTCTTAGCAAGATAGAATGACGCAGAATGAAAAATTTATTTTTACTTCGTCATGCTAAGTCAGGCTGGGAAGATCCCGAGATAGCAGATTTTCATCGCCCGCTTTCTAAAAGAGGCGTTTCTGACGCCTTACTCTTATCAAATTACATTTTAAAAAATAGAATTACTTTTGATTTAGTTTTATCTAGTCCTAGCGAAAGAACCCAGGCGACCTTGGATTTAGTCCTGACACAAAGCAGCAGCCTTTTACACATTAAATTGGATCAATCAATTTATTGCGGAGAAGCAATTACATTGCTTAACCTCATCAAGCAGCAAGATGACTTTAAAGAGAATATTTTGCTGATAGGGCATAATCCAGGATTGCAAATGCTTGCAGAATCTTTAATCTACCAACGAGTTGAAAAGCTTGGGACTTGCAGTTTCTTGAAACTATCAAATTTTGATAGCTGGAAGGACCTCGATTCTAATATACTAGATTTAAAATTCTTTATTACGCCCAAGGATCTAATTAATGATTGATTTAAAAGTTAAAATTCTTAATCCTCTTATAGGCTCAGCAATCCCATTGCCAGAATATTCTACCCCTGGATCTGCAGGATTAGATTTACGAGCTTGCATTGAAGAAGAATTTTTATTACAGCCTCAAGAGTGTCAATTAATTCCGTTAGGATTTTCAATATATATTGAAGACCCCAGTCTTGCCGCGCTGGTTATTCCAAGATCAGGGCTCGGATCAAAGCATGGGGTAGTCATGGGCAACTTAGTAGGTTTAATAGACTCTGATTATCAAGGAGAGCTTAAAGTGCCCTTATGGAATAGATCTAGAGATGAGTTTTTAGTTAAGCCTGGCGACAGGATTGCTCAAATGATTCTTGTGCCAATCAAACAAGCGAAACTAAGTGTTATTGAAGATTTTTCTGAAACTGCCCGAGGAACAAAAGGATTTGGCAGTTCCGGGGTTGAGTGAGATAAAAAACCTAGTCTTTTGATTCTTCTATGTCGACTTCATCGCTAGATTGCTCTGAGTCATCATGAGAATCTTCAGCAACTGGTTCTTCCGATACTTCTGCTGTGACATTCTCTACTAAAATTTCTTCAGCAACTTCAGCAGCTTCAGCAACTTCAGCTACAGTCTCGACAATCTCTTCAGTGGAATCTTCTGCAACCAATTCTGCCACTTTAGGTTCTTCTTTTTTTGGCGCTGATTTTGAAGCTCCAGATGCACCAAATCTATCTTGGAATTTCTTAACTCTTCCACCAGAATCAAGCATTTTTTGCTTACCGGTATAGAATGGGTGACATTTTGAACAAACGTCCAATGATAAATTATTTTTTAAAGTGCTCATAACTGGCAGCACGTTTCCACAACTACAGGTGGTAGATATTTCTTGATAATTCGGATGTATGTCTGTTTTCATAATAAAATCAAATTTGGATGAGCACTATACCAAATACAGTTGGGTTTACAAATACATATGAATAATTTTTTTTACAATGTATCCATCGCCATTCCTTTAAGGCAGGCTTTTACCTACCATTCAGATAAGCGCATTCCTCTAGGTACTAGGGTTGCAGTGAAGTTTGGTGCAAAGTTAAAGCTAGGGATCATTCTTGATGAAACAAAGCAACAAGGCATACAAACCAAACCCATCCACCAAGTTTTAGATGACGAGCCTATTTTTTCTGCAATGGAATTGAATATATTGAGCTGGGCATCACACTATTATCATCACCCGATTGGGGAGGTATGCCACGCATTTTTACCGACAAGCTTACGAAGCGTTAAAACGGTGATGAGCATTGATGCATTTCCTCTAAAGGCAGATTTTGAGACCACCAATTTTACAAAAATCCTTTCAGATCAGCAGACTGTCGCTGTTAAATTCTTGTTAAAACTTCAAGGTTTCTCACCAACGCTGTTATACGGCGTAACAGGATCTGGTAAAACAGAAGTATATATGCGTTGCATCCAAGAGCAATTGTTGCAAGACAACTCGGCCTTACTCTTAGCACCAGAGATATCCTTGACCCCCCAGCTTGAGCTCCGGCTCAAGGAGCAATTTGGGGACTTGGTAGTCTTATATCATTCCAAGATGACTCCCGCAAAACGCTACCAAGCATGGAAAAAATTTAGGAGAGGCGAAGCAAGAGTATTAATTGGTACAAGGTCTGCAGCCATGATGCCTGCTCCAAATCTCGGATTAATAATAGTGGATGAAGAGCATGATGCTTCTTATAAACAGCACGAGGGATTTAAGTTTTCTGCTAGGGATCTCGCAATTAAAAGAGCCCAAATGCTTAAAATCCCGATTATTCTTGGATCAGCAACCCCTTCATTAAGGACATTGCGCTCAGTAGAAGAGAAAAAATTTGGGATCATCAAATTAACCAAAAGAATTACTAAACAAAACCCGCCTAAATTTTTAATTTTAGATATTAATAAAGCTATTTTAACAAGTGGGTTGGCACCTCAAGCCATTGAAGCTATTGCAGCAACGCTCCAGCAAAAAAAACAAGCTATGATTTTTATTAATCGTCGTGGCTTTGCTCCTCAGTTTATATGCGCAAACTGTGATTGGCGCGCCATCTGTAATAGCTGCGAATCAAGCCTTGTATTTCATCATCATCAGGATCGTTTAATTTGTCACAGGTGCGATTCAGCATTTGGAGTGCCGAAACACTGTCCTGCCTGCTCAGCAGAGCAATTATCATTGATTGGGACAGGAACCGAGCAGCTTGAAATAACACTACAAGAGCTATTTCCCAAGATTCCAATTTATAGAATGGATAAAGACTCTACCAAGAAAACTAATTCCATGGAGCACCTCCTTGACACTATACGTGATTCTCAAAGTAGTATTTTGATTGGCACGCAGATGCTAATCAAAGGGCATGATTTTCCAAACCTTGAGTTAGTTGTTGCGATTGATGTTGATCAGGGCGTTACAAGTTTACATCCCGGTGCAATAGAAGAGATGGGCCAACAATTAATTCAGGTGGCGGGTAGGGCCGGGAGATCTGACGGCAATGCTTTGGTTCTAGTGCAGTCAAGATATGCCGAAGATAAAAATTTATTACAACTAAAACAAGGTAATTATTGGAACTTTGCTCACTCTATTATGATCGAAAGAAAAGCTTTAAATCAGCCACCTTATGCATTTGAGGCAATTATTAAAGCGTCTTCACCAAAAGCTCAAACAAATCTTGATTTTTTACATGAGCTCAAAAGTACAGTGAATTCAAAGCATTGCATGTTGGTCGGCCCCATTCCCTCGATGCAAGCGAAACTCAGGGGTTCCTATCAGCATCAGCTGGTGCTTCAGGCTCCCACCAGAACAAATCTAAATAGCATGCTTCAAACCCTTGTTAAAACCTTATCTGAAAATAAAAAATCCAATAAAGTTCGATGGTCAGTGAACGTTGACCCGATAGAATTTTAACTAGAGCTACAACGTAAATTGTTGATGGACGAGCTCCTCAGAAAGCTCCCATAATCTTTGAGCCTCTCCAAGGTCCTTTGAGTAAGATGAGGACTTGGCCTCTTTGCAATCTACAAAATACTCTCCAGTCACACCATCGTTATCTTTGGTCGCCAAATACACAATGCTGGCCGCTCCCTTAAAAGGAGAGCGAAAAAAAGGTTTTAAAAGAACTTTTAGTATCGTTCCAAATACAGCTTTGTTTTGATTGCCCAATGCGGTGTTAACGCCACCTGGATGAATAGCATTCACGGTTACATTCGAAGTAGAAAGTTTGGTTGCCAGGTAGCGTGTAAAAAGAAGATTAGCTAACTTTGAGTGGCCATATGCAGTCACGCCCATGCCAAAATTATCTTTAAAATTGATATCTGGCCAGTTTATTTTTTTAACAAAGGAATGAGCAGCAGATGAGACATTAATAATTCTAGTTTCTTCTTCTCCAAGCATTTGCTCTAAGATTAGATTGGTCAATAGAAAATAACCCAGATGGTTCACTGCAAAAGTATTCTCAATTCCTTCTAATGTTTCGCGGTAAGCCGTGTTGACCACACCAGCATTGTTAACAAGCACATCAATCTGTTGCTGCAATGCTAAAATTTCTGCGGCACATCCTCTAATTGATTCCTGGCTAGAGAAGTCGCAGTACAAAAAATCTAATTTGAGGTTTGGATTCACAGCCTGTAATTCCAGTGAGAGATTATCTGCAAGACCTTGGTTGCGGAAGGTTAAGAGCATTCTTGGGCCATGCTTAGCAATTTCTAATGCAGCAGCTTTCCCGATCCCATTAGTCGCACCGGTGATCACGACTAGCTTATCTTTTAAATCCCACATTAGATAAAAATTTTAATTTTTTGCCCTGGATAGATACTTTTATTATTTAGATTATTCCATTGGATAATCTCATTAATAGTAACACCAAATCGAATGGCTATTTCAGAAATCACATCTCCTTTCTGGATCTCGTATTCAATATTTTTTGGACCATCGGTCATAAAGGTATTGGGTTTTGGTTTTTCTTTAAAGTAATCATGGATGCCCAAAAAAATACTTCTCGCAATCATTCTTCGACCCGCCTTGCCTTCCAACCGCTTTGCGTCATCCGGATTGGAAATAAATCCTGATTCAATTAATACAGATGGAATATCAATAGATTTTAATACTCTGAAATCTGCAAACTCGACCCCAGGTTTATGCATGCTGGTAAAAGGATCACGCTTCATTTGCTCAATAATCTTTTCAGCCAGAACAATACTGTTGTTAATCTTTGCCTCATAGGCAATTTGAAAAATTGTTCTAGCCGCATCTTCATCAAAATCTCTCACATCTAATTTGCCGATCTTAGATCGCACATCAGGATTTTTGGTTAATTCAGATTTAGATAAATTCTCTGCTGTAATTGAAGAAGCCTCTTCTGACCAAACATAGACTGATGATCCTTTCACAGATGATAGTCTGAACGCATCCGCATGGATTGATACAAATAAATCAGCGCCTAGTTTTCTAGCATTTTGATAGCGGTCATCCAAAGCAACAAATTTATCACCTGATCTGATCATGACTGGGCGATAGCCATCCGTATCCCTCAGGGTTCTTTCTAGCTCTTTCGCAATAAGTAGGGTGACATCTTTTTCCAATAAATTCTTACCCACAGCACCTGGATCTTTGCCACCATGTCCTGCATCTATTGCAACAATAATATCTCTGAGATTTTTGGTGATAGTTTTATCTCTTTTAATTTCTAAGATCAGATCAACCCGATCTTTATGCTTGACTTGCCAGGGTTTTTTCCAAAAGACAGAACCTTTTAGATCAATAACTACTCGAACATTGTCATTGATCTCAGATGCGCGAATTAGCTTGATAGGTGAAACTTTTGAAGCATCTACCGAACCTTTTAAGGTCACATTTTTTATATCAATCACTATTCTTGACGGGTCATCCAGAGCATATGAGTTAATCAAGGCTACTTGCTCGAGAGTGAACACTATTCTTAGATTACCAGATTCTAATTCAGTAATATTTCCAAAAGCTACATGGTTTTCAGCACTCTCGGTTACGCCAAGAAAACAGAGCAAAATCACTAAGATGCTGCGACTAAATTTTTTCATAATAGGCCTTAATTGATGATTCTATTGCAGCAGTCTCTGCTGAGATTTGCGCTTGTCTTATTTGATTATGATGAAGTAACTCAATTATAAGGTGAGAAGATCTTTTGGCTACTAGATTCTCTGGCCATTCAATAAAAATTATTTTTTGTTTTTCGGTCCTTCGATCTAAGTCTAGAATTTCAATATCTTCTGCGACACTTGTTCTATATAGATCTATATGCAGAAATAGTTGATCATGCAATTCATATTCCTCGCAAAGAGTGTAAGAGGGGCTGGTCACAGATCCTTGCCAGCCAGCATTGTGCAAAATACCCCTCACTAAAGTTGTTTTACCTGCGCCTAGATTCCCGCTTAGATGAACCTCTACATCCTGACCTTCCATTTCATTTATTGCCAGGTTTATAGCCGCACCCAATGCCAGGGTATCTGCTTCGTTATTGAGAATCAGCTCTAACATAACAAACTAATTTAATAGATTTCGGGCATAGGAAATAAGCTCACTAGCTGCAAGACCTATTGTGCCCGTATGTTTAGCAAATTGTTTGCCTGCATGACTGTGAATGGCGACCCCACTTATAGCAGCTTCTCCAGGTGTTAACCCTTGCGATAACAAAGATCCAATGATTCCAGATAGCACATCTCCTGATCCCGCTACAGCTAACTCGGGCCCACCAACTGAGCACAAATGGCAGGTATTTCCATCAAAGATAATAGTGCCATGCCCCTTTAAAATTACTGTGCCGCCAAATATCATGTGGAGATCTTGTGCTGCCTTTAATCGATCAGCTTGAACAGCAGCAGGAGTTATTCCTAGTAGATTTGCAGCTTCACCAGGGTGAGGGGTAATAATCAAATTGTGAGGTAATGACATTTGCTTAAAAGGCTCCATGCTTAGAAGTCTCAAGGCACCAGCGTCCAAGAGAATTGGTAGGTTTTCTTTCTTGGTAAATATAAGCAACTTATATAATAGTTGTTCTGACCAATAATTTTGAAACATTCCTGGCCCACAGAGAAAAACCTCTGCCCAGGGAAAGTGCATTTCTAGGTTTTGAGCATTCTCACCACCGCAAACCATTACCTCAGGATTTCTGGCTAGCGCTGCAGAGATATATGCCTCTCTAGTAAGGAGTTTAACTAGACCAGTTCCTGTCTTAATGGCGGCTTC